>CAACVF010000177.1_pt1 | contig 13714 bp, 19 predicted proteins | sample 2381781 | NCBI WGS metagenome assembly CAACVF01 (sample SAMEA5211967, study PRJEB30684) | marine metagenome | biome: Marine; feature: Epipelagic; material: Water | collected 2015-10-15 | depth 60 m | reverse complement strand
GTCTACTGAGTTTCGAGACATTGATGGTAACGGCTATTCTGTGTCTGACATGCTGTACGAGCGCAGGCCTGACCTAGCAAAGAGGCTTATAGAGATCAGAGACACTGCAGAGAGAGTGCCGGATGAATTGCTTTCTCAAGTAGAAGATATGGTCACTGAGTTTGCGAAGACCGAAGGGAAAGAGCTTTGGTTTGAAACGCCTTCTGGTGACCTTAAGAAGGTACACACAGCAGTACCGGAGTTTGATCCACAGGGAGTGTTTGGCAGGCCTCTTTCACAGCAAGAGAAAGCCGACATGAGGGCAAGGCCAGAGGAGACAGCAAAGCTTGTTTCGGAAAGGCTGAACAGAAAAAGAAGTGATGTTGTTGAGTCTATATCAGAGAACAATTATGCAACACTAGGGCTCACAGCGGAAGAGGCGGCAACAGCAAGAGGGTTGGTTGAAGAAGCTGACAGGACGGCCAACCTTGTCAAAGACACTATGTTGCTACAGAAGCAAACCAACAATATAAAAAGCCGGGTTGTTGCAAATGTTAGACGAAGAGAAAAGGCTGTTAAGGCCAACGACAACAACAAGCGGCAACTAGGGTCAGAGTTTGGAAAGGCCAGAACGCCGCCAGAGCAAAAGCAGCTTCTGGCTGAAGCAATGGCTATTGTAGATGAAGCAGATGCAAAGTGGGGCACCGGAAAAGACAAGTACAATGCGGAGTCGCAACAGGCTAGGCTTAAACAAAGTCAGGAGGACTTGAAGCACATTGCTAATAAAAAATCGGACGACGGTAAGTTTATTCTTTCGGTAGCGCAAAGGGCTCGGGTTAAAAAATCAGCCAAGGTTATTGGCAAGATAGCAAAGGCCGAGAACGAGATTGTTGGCACAGTCAGAACGGCATACGGCAAGGTTCCTTACCAAGCAATTGATTCTTTTGATGCTATGGTAGCAAAGGGTCTTGAGTCCCACATCATTTCAATTGCCAAGCAAGACGCTTCAATGGCTGAAATGCTCTTAAATGCCGTTGACGACGCCCTAAATGCGTCAAGAAGGCATGACGCTGCACAAGAGGCTTTTGACACAGGGGCCATTTCAAAGGCTGCAGATGCTGACAAGAATGTTGCTAGACTTATGGATGCCAAGAAAGAAGCCAAGGCAGCATACGACGAGGCTATGGCAAAGATTGATGCAGGTCTGGATGAAGCTCGGACTAGAGCAGATGGTCTCCTGAATGATCGCATTAACAATGTGGAGCAAATTGCTGCGTCTACAACTATAGAAGAAGCCTTTAAGGCCGGTGGAAACGGGTCCGTGGCAAAGCAGTCTGCTTTATTGCAAGCTGGTTATGTTCCAAGAGCTATACCAGCAAAGCACATTGCTCTGGCAAGAGCCGTTAAGCTCAATCAAGATCCTAGTTTACCTGCTGGGAAGATGAACCCGTTTGCTGAAGAGCTTGATCAAAAGCTAGCGGCATCTGGGGAAGACTTCACTGTGACCAACAACGGTAACGGGTGGTCCGAAGCTGACATGGCGTACTTTGATTGGGTGAATGACACATTTAATGTCAGCACAATACCTAGCGCACGAGTGGCGTACATTGACACTCCTCCCGGAGGGTTTGCAAACGAGCAAGTTCTTTTGATTGCTGCCGATGGTATACGGGCGTCTGACCCCAAGATTGCTCTTGCCTCCAAGGGCGGAGTTTTTAAGGGCGATGAGGCAAGGATTGTTGCCAAGTTTAGAACACTTCAAGATGAAGGGAAGCCAATCCCAGAGAGCCTTCAAGCGCAAGTAGACGCACTAGACTTTGGTCGAGCATATAAGAGAGAGCTATCTGAAGTCGTTAGACTTAGAGAGAAAGGGGAGTCTGTTCCGCCAGAGCTACAGAGAGTTTACGACAATGTGGTTGCCTCTCTTGCGGGAGATATGCGCCAAAAGATTACGGAGACTACTGTCCGGGGAATTGAATCTGGGTACTTCTCTGATGAGATGGCCGAGGCTGTTTTGACGAGGATTGCAGATTATTTCCCAGACACATACTTAAAAACTGAGCAGGTCTACAGTTCTCTCGGTGAGAGAGCGGCGGCAATTGTTGCTAAGGTTAGAGGCAAATCATCTCAGTCCCTAAACGATTACTCGCAAAGAGGAAATCACAAGAAGAGGGCGGTCAACAAGCACCTGACAAGAGCCGAGAGGAAAGAGAAGGGTTTGGTTAGTGATGCCAGAGTTGCGTTTATCAGAGGGTACAATGAAATCTTGAATGACATTGCCAACCTCAACTTCTTTGACAAGATTCGAGACGCAAAAGTAACAACTGGTCCCTTTAAGGGCCAGAAGCTGATGATGACTGCAGAGGAGGTTGATGCTGCTGGGTTGCCTAAAGTTGAAATAGACTTTGGGAAAAAACCCCCTGTTATTCCAGAACTCGCCGAGGCGTTTAAAGAGTTGCGTGTTGTTTTGGCAAACAAAGGCGGGGCGAAGTATGTCAGGCTGCCGAAAGACGCAAGGCTGGGAGAGTTCTCAAACAAGTATGTGCCTGATGATGTGTTCTTTGAGTTTAAGAGGCTTGTGGAGACCCCAGCCGAAACATTGTTAAGCTACAACTCTGCTCTACAGTGGTTTAAGTGGGGCAAGACTGCGGCATCGGCAGCAACATCTGGACGAAACCACATTGCAAACTGGACTGTTGCTGACTTAAACAACATGGTTGTTGGGAGTGGATCTGAAACGGCAAGGAAGGTTCTTAACAAAGACCTTATGTCGCAGGCATGGAACCAGAAAGGGCCATTGTACGAAGAAGCAATGATATCCGGTGTTCTTGGCTCAGACTTTGTGACCTCAGAGTTGTCTCAAACATTTAAGTTTTCAGACGCTGACATCCCAGACTTTTTCTCAATAACAGATAACCCGACCCTGCTGTCAACAACCATAACAGCTTGGGAGATGGGCCGTTACAATGAGGTTGCCTCTATTATGGGGGAGGCTGTTGCCGGGGCTCCAAAGAGCGCAGCAAAGGCTATTCTGAATGCACCAGAGAGCGCAAAGAAGGGTGTCAAAGGTTTTGTAAGGTTCACAACCCATCAGTACAGGTTTGGTGATGAGCTATACAAGACGTGGAGATACACTCAAATCAGAACACTTCAGGACGAGTTTTCTAAAACAGGCACTTTGACCAGAGAGATGGAGTCTGCGCTGGGCGGAAAAGCGGAAGCCCTTGAGGTTCTGAACATTGACGGGAAGTACGCAAAGATGAGGGCTGCAGCCAAGAAGACTCATCGAGACGGGTTTGTAGATTACAGCGGAAGCAGTTTGGCTATCGGCTGGTTGTCCAAAGGGCCACAGCCGTTTGCTAGGTTCACAGGCGCAATAACCCCAGTCATCAAAAGGCTCTTAGCAAGAAACGCTGTGAAGTCTCTGCTGTACAGAAACACAACGCGCCAGCTTGAAGAGTATACAATGCGTATTGACTCCGAAAAGAATGGCTACGATTACGAAGACATTGAGATTGCCAGAAGCACTCTTGGCTTTGGCAATAACGTCAATGGGTTCTTTGTCGGGCAGAGAGAGTATACCGACGCAGGGGGCAGGAAGCACAAATACTTCGGCTTCCAGAACCTTGGGCCTTTAGGTGCTTACGCTGGGTCTGCACTGCCGTCAAGCGCGATGGCAAACGAGCCCACATCTCAGATGCCTTTGGCTGGGATGTTTAGGATGCAGTTTCCTATACTCGCCGAGCTTGGGAGTTTCTCGTACAACAGAACCAAGTATGACTCAAACTATGGAGACCTTGCGGGATATGATGTTAACGCAAGTTATAGTAAGAATGCGTTATTTGCCGCAATGTATTATGGTCAAGACCTTATGCCTGTGATTGCCAGAGATCTTTACAGGGCGGGGGCATTGCTGGTAGACGGCAAGTTTGTGACCCCATCAGGGAGAGTGTTGTTTCCTGAAGACATCGTGGATGAGGTATTGCTACTTCAAAAGCCGGGACAGGCAAACAGAAAGTCATTTAAACTCGCAGAGGAAAGGGCGAAAAGAAAAAGCAATGCCTTCACCTTTATGGACTGGTCGGAAGCCAAGGGAGAGCAGTTTGCAGAGGGCGGGTCAGGCAAGGCTGGAGTAAAGGCCAAGTACAAGAAAAACAAGAAAAAGGCCGCAAGAGCAATTAGAGACGAGTTCAGGGCCATCAAAAAGAAAGCAAGAGAGCAGGCCGCCAGAACAAAGAGATCTGCACAAAGAAAGCGGATCGGAGATGCCAGAGAGACAGCAAGAGACAGACAGAGAGGGCTAGAAGAGTCCATCAAGAGGATAAATAGAGAGGCCGCTCAATGACATACAAGTTTCTGATGAAAGAGGGCAGTGTTGGCCAAGAGGTCAAGAGGATGCAGGGAACTCTAGGTTTAGAGGACGACGGCATCTTTGGGCCAAAGACCAAGAGAGCGGTGGAGGCTTTCCAGAAAGCCAAGGGTCTGGACATGGATGGCATTGCTGGGCCAGATACACTTTCCCTCATGGGCATCCCGGTACATCTTGGGATCGATGTCTCCACATGGAACTCAAAAGTCGATTGGAAGAAGGTCGGCCAAGATGGTGTCAAATTCGCGTTTGTGAAGATGACGGAAGGAAGAACATACATATCTAGGCGCAAGAGCGAAATTGATGAAGCCAGATGCGTAGGATTGGCTGTTGGAGCATATCACTTTGGTAGGCCAGACACGGACACAGGTATTCACGATGCTGTTGCAGAGGCTCACCACTTTCTGGAGAACTATGAGCCGGGCGTGAATGACATGAGACCCATCATTGATATGGAGAAAGGTATGAAAACCGATGACTCCTACAATGCTGAGTGGGCTTTGACGTACTGCGACGAAATAGAGAAGGCTTTGGGAAAGCGACCTATCATATATACTGCTCGGTGGTACGTTCAGAGCTACTTTGCCAACGCAAACAAAGACCTTCTAGACAGGCTTTCCAAGGAAGATCTCTGGTGGGCTGAGTACAGTGACCAGCAAACAAAGAAGCTGACCCCTTGGGACGAGTGGCTGATGTGGCAATTCTCAGGCAGTGGCTCCATCTCAGGAGTAACTGGTGATTGTGATGTCAATTGGTGTGCTGGGGGAAGGTTTGGAGACCTTTTCTAGGCTGACGCTACATACACTTCAATGTCTACCGCTGCAGTGTCTGCCGAGGCTTCGATTGAATCAATCTCCGACCATGAAGCTGGGGCCGCTGCCGTTGATGTGCTCAAGTAGTACCCGGGACTCAACACAAACGTCTGACCTGCTGCTAAGCGAACAGCAATTTTTGCACCAGACGCATTGACCAGCCGAATTGCAACATAGTTTGCATTGTCTAGGTTGGTGATCCTCAGATACTTGGTGTCACTTCGTGTCCACTCTCCACCCCGTGGAGTTCGAGAGCCAAGCGTACCAAGAACGGTATAGTCTCCCGTCGCCGCAGTGTAAATCCGCCGAGAGATCTCCCCGACACTGGCAATGGAGAGAGTGTTGGACGTGTTTGCAGCGGCACCGTTGAGGGTAATAGCCTCAGTCAGTGTTACTGTTAAGGTAGCCGGTGTTACTGTTGACGCCATTACATTCCTCCAAGTGCTACAACAAATGCCTTCAGTGCTTCAGTTCCACCAGCCCCAACACAGGCTCCGAGGGCAACCCAAGTCACCTTCATCATCTTGTTGTTGTCTCTAGCTTCTTCACTGTGAGCAAGCTTCAGTGAGTTTATGTCTGCTTTCATTTCTTGCAGCCCATCAGAGATGTTCTCCATCTTAGCCTCTAACGAAGATACTGATTGAACAAGCTTAAGTATGGTTTCATCTGTCATCTGGTCCTCCAAGTGAGATAAATGTACCACAGATAACATGGATGGCATCAAAAAAAAGGCCCCCTTCCGCGAAGAAGGAGGCCCCAACAACAACAACGTACAGAGACGTTGAATTTCTACCCTCTCAGATTCACTCGTTCTTTTCAACACCTTTCTTCACTCGCTTGGTAAAACGAATGACTCTTGATGTCTCATCCCGGGCAAATCTTTTCTGACGCTGGGTCAGTTTGTGAGTCTGGGTCCGGTTATCAAACCCTGATTGCATCTCATCCGGGTCTATCTTCGTTGCGTCAATGAGCATCTCCATTGCCACCTGAATGAAGTTCTGGGTAAACCTTGTTCTGCTTATGCCAGCCACCTTTGCAACGGCCTGTAGAGCCTCGCCAATGCGCTTTGGAAAGTACATGGTTCCAAGGTCAATCTTCTGCATTGCTGCGGTCTTGGCCTGAGATGCCTTGTGGACGTTGTTCAAGTCTTTCTTGTCACGTTGAATCACGTCCGTAAACGCTGTCCTTTGAACCTCTGGAGCAAACATTTTCTCAGCCCTAAACCTCTCAATGTGCCATGGCAGGTTCTTGATGATCGCCTCGACCACTTCAGCAATGTCTTGTGGAGGCACCATGTCTCCACCAACCCATGCCTTGATGTCAGCTATTGAAACCTCATAGCCTTGAGACTTGAGAGCATGTTGGACCACTTCTTCAGATGAGTATTCAATGCTTTTCATTTCGCCCCCATCAAATCACATGTAAACTTCACTGTGACCTTCGTCATCTTACCCGTCGTCAACTTCTTCTGGAGCGGTCGAGGTATTGGTCCTTCCTTTCGAGCTTCAGCAGTGTGTATGGTTGTCTTAGCTACTCCCAGCCCCACAGCCAATTGTTCTTGGTTCAGCCCCTTCTTCTCTCTCCATGCCTTCAGGTCTGTTCCTGTGGCTCTTCCTTGGATGTTTCGATTGTCAGTCATCCATTGTGGTATCGTCGTTTCTGTCATTTGGTCCTCCTACCAGTTTTCTTTAAACCTTCTCAGTTTCTCATGCTCTTTCCATGCCCTCTCTGCGTACTGAAACACGGCCCTTTCTTTGACAACCTCAATCTTGTCGGGCTCTCCGTTCAGCATTCTACATATGGCCTTACGGTTCCATGCTGACCACATCTTTGTCATTCGGACATTGTCTCGCGTTATGGGGTCTTTTCTCCAAACCGCAAACAGTCTATCGGCAGGTCTCCTGTCGTGAAACATGATGTATTCAGCCTTGCCTGTGATCCTGCATATACGGCTCACGCGCCACATATAAAACGGTCTACTCTGGGCCATGTCACCCCTCCCTTTTGCTCATGAACACTGTGACGATAAGGCTGGAGACGTTCTCCAGAATCTCTGAGCCATTGCTAGCCTGAATCACTGTCTTCTGTTTGAAGCCGGGAGGGCATACCATGTCCTCATGCTTTGACTTTAAAAGATTGATGATGTCTCTCTCAGTCACCTTTACTTCTACCTGTTTAATGTTCGTTACTTCTACTGGCATGTTGCCCTCCTATCGCTCCCTGTCCGGGTCTGATGCAATGGTTCTGTCCATGTGGTGGTCTTCAATCTCACCACATGCGTCTCGAATGCTGTTGATTAGCTCGATTGCTTCATCAAGAACCTCATCCGATACGGTTTCTTCTCCGCCCTTCAGCCCTACCTCAGATAGCTCTTCAGCCATGATGGATAGAGCCCGTGAGATGTGCATGATCTCTTCACCCGTCATGGCTCACCTCCTTCCCCTCAAGGACATCCATCATCTGAAGGATCAGGCATTGCTCCAGATGCCATGAGTAGTAGTTGGTTTTTCTCCACTCGCCATTCTTCTTCTCCTCCATCTGGATAATGTGTCCCACTGTGTTCTTCATGAGTCTGAACCGGATCTCCTTTCCATGTTCATGCTCTTGGAATGGCTTGGTCGTGATGTTCAGGTCTTTCAATTCGTTTCTCATTGGTCTCTCCTTCGTTGTTGTTGGTTATTTTGATGATTCAGGCCACTTGAACATTCTTTTGTTCAGCACCAAACAGTTTGCACAAACCGTCAAGTCTCTTAGTTTGAACAGTCCTGTTGTAGGGAATGGTCGTTGACACTTCTCACAATGCTTAACTTTCATTTCTCTCCTCGTTGTTGTTGTGCTGTTACATCGACAATCGCGCATGGTCGGCTGGGGTTTCAAATCGGTCATGAATCTTGATTGGCCGACGTCCCACCAAGTTTCTCCAAGCCTCGCAGTGGCCAACGATCCAGTTGCCCCCGGCCATCGGCCCGACCATTCCTGCCGGTTGCTCGATTGGTTCCGCGTGGAAGTGCTCCTCGCCCCACAGAACCCTCTTTATGATCCGAACCGCTGGCGACTCCTCATCAGCCCCCCACCCCTCCAGAATGTCGGATCCATCAAACTCAACAACCGTGACCCAGTTCTTGAGTTTGGTGATTCCTCCATTTGTACAATCTTCTCCATCTCCGTCTCTCAATACTGAACAGTGAATGCCCATTTTCATTCTCCTTATCGTTGTTGTTGTGGGATACCGTATCCCTCTATGCCCACCATCCGAGGATGATGGACACAAAGTGAGCCGCTACGCTCCGATCAGTTCAAGGCATGACACCTTGTACGGATGCAGTGTTTTATCCATGAGCCTATACACCGTCCACTTGCCCTCCTCTACTTCCTCTACCAGTCGGACTTTTAGTGCTTTTGGATGAAGAGCCATGATGGCGTCGGCTCCGGGGCTGGCGATCACAGGAGAGTAGACTCTCAAGATATCTGATGAGTGCATGACCCACTTCATTCCACACTCGTGACACTCCTGACGGTCAATACACTCAATGGTCCGACCGTCTGCCCACACTTCAGGCTGGTGGTTGCCACAGAAGACGCAGACACCCCAGTTCGGTGCCTCAGGATCTAGCTCAAGGGTTAAGGCATTGTTGACTACTTCTTTCATGTGTTTAATTTCTACTGACATTTTGTTCTCCTTAGTTGTTGTTGTTCTGAGTGCTTATTATGCATACCCTGATATCAGCGTCAAGTGTTTAAATTGACCCCATAAACTCGTGGAACTCTTCGCGCTCCATTTTTCTCCATTCCGTGAGATCTTCTCTACTGCAAGTCAGTGAACACATTTTGAATTTTGCTCCTCTCTCTTTGCAGTCAATCTCCAGCATTTTCTCCCCTTGTTTAAATTCCCTCCCGCATTGCGGGCAGCAGGTGTCTCGATCTGTCGTTACCTCTTTCCATGTTCGTGGTGAATGATTCATGTTGTCCTCCTATACCATCATCAAAGCTAAAAGGGTTCCCAGCACCGCGATTGCGCCCAGTGCAATCTCAGCGGCATCATGCCAAGGGGAGCGATGATATGGGGCCATGCGGCTGTCCTGTCGTTCTTTCCATGTCGTCTTCAATAGGTTCATTGTGTTCTCCTCGTTGTTGTTGTGCAGTCCACCGCTGCATGATGCCCTCCTCTGAGAGGAGGACACTAGCAAGGGTTGATCTATGCCTGTTTCTGGTGCTTTTGATACCACTCAAAAGTCTTGAACCATGTATCCCCGTTCCACAAGAAAACAGTGGAGTTGATGTGAGCGCAGTCACGACACACCCCGAAGTCCCCGTCATATGAGTCCTTCACGTATCCAATGGAATTGCTGTCACAGTATCTACAAATTTTCATGATCTTCTCTCCTCGTTGTTGTTGTTTCAGGGCCATACGGTACAGCACCTGATATCACCTGTCAAATGGTTTCAGTCTATGCTGTATCCGGGCTCAAACACGTCGTCAACCCACCCCTCGAATGCCTCACGGCATCCGGGTTCCACATGGTATTCCCATGTCTTCCCGTCGTACCTGACCGTTGCCCTGTGGTTTTCTGGTACGTCTTCAAAGTTGTTGGGGCTACGCTTAATCAGGTTGTGCCCCGGTCCTCGTAACTCTATGAATGCATCGCTGAAGTCTGAATTGTGGAACATGGTTTTCTCCTCTGTGTTGCTGTTGTTGTTGGTTTACTGTCCGCCATGAATGACTGTGCGGACTGCATAAACGGGGATCCCTACCGACTTTATCAGTTCACGGGTGACCGCCCAATCTCCCCCGGAAATTTCCCGGCACTTCTCACGGATTGCCTGAAAGGATCGCTCCTCTTGATCAAGCCACTGGTCTAGTCTTTCGATCTGTGCCCGTGTGGCACGTTTGGTGCGCATGGTCACATAGTCGGTCTGCAGGTTCCATGTGATCAACCGGTCACTGACCATCTGATCGAGCGTGTCATACACGGTGCCGTGCGGCGTAGGGTAGAATTCCTCTACCAGTTCATCGGTGTGAATCGCCCGGGCGTCACGGTATCGGTTCAAGTAGTCTACGATCTCAAGTGCTAGGTTGCTGTTATGCATTGTCTTTTCTCCTCTGTGTTGTTGTGAATGGTCCCCGCCCCATGCGGGGACCGTGTTCCTGTTTATCGTCCAGTCCACATGGGCAGTGCGCTTGTCTTTTTTCTATCCTGTCCGTAGTTATGGTTGACGACCACCGTAGCGTTGCCGCTCTTCCCGTCACATGGCGTGGGGCATCCCATACAGTTTCCACTCTTGCCTTGTGCCTTTCTGTCTTGTTTGAAGCATAGTGTGAAAGTGTCGTCGATCTCTGTTACGTGGTCGCCTAAGACGTGAAAGGGAGACCATCCTTTTTTGATTGCGTAGTGGGCTTGGCCATAAGTGTCGTTGTTGATTGATTGGGTAGACAGTTGGTGCGTACCCTGTAGCCATGTCGAAGATTGTTGGTGAGTGTATCCAAGCCACTTCCATTGACGGGGTTGATTAGCAACGAAAGCCTCCAGTGTTTCCCAGTCCTCTTCCTTCATCATACCGGCGTCACCGGCAACCATGGATCGGATCGTGTTCATCCCTTCCGATCCTGCATCATCGAGCATGGATGCAAACCCCTCCAGATCCCACCCCATACCATCGATCTCGTCTTCAGACTTGATACAGTGCGTTGCCGGTTGTCCAGCGTTTTGAATGTTCCTCTGGACGTAGCATGGTTGATGCCCGATCTTGTTGGCGATCTCTTTTGATCTCAAGGGACAATGGCCACAGACTACAGAGATCACGGAGTCCATCAGTTCAACGTATAGCTTCGCGACTGCGGATATGTGCGCCCCGATCCCCCTGAGTTTTTCACGCATTACAAGGTATACGGTAAGCGGTACCAGCGTGAGAGAGACCACATCCCCGGTCCCTTTGTTCCCACCGATAGTGGCCATGAGTGCTACAGGGTCACCATTTTTGTTTTCCAGTTTTGCGATCGTTCTTGTGTATGCCATTGTTCTGTTCTCCGTGTTGTTGTTGTTAATCTCACCAATAGTGATCACCATTCTCATGATGATCACGATGGAAAGACTAAAATAGGCCCTTGGTGCAAGCTTTGAAGAATTGCACAGCGTCAAAACGGGGATCATTATTTTTAATTTCGACGGCGATCTGTTTTGATATTGCCTCGACTAGATCGTCTTGATTAACCTTGTATCCCTGAAACCCAACATAATTGTTAAGAACCCCTGCAATCATTTCCAAATCCTTCCGTTTCATTTTGTTTTCTCCTCTGTTGTTGTTACTAGGCCACTCAATAATGACCACCATCGAAATGATGGACACTATGAGGGGTCTAGTTGTCCTGTTCTTCCCTCAGTTCATTGATCACAATTTCACCAACGATATATGCGTACATATTGACCACTTTTTCAGGCTCCGAGAGATCGGTGTAAACTTCTCCGAAATTGTCCATCTCGTAATCTTTCACAACTCCGATACACTCGAAAGCATGAACACCCATCCATTCCTTGGCTCGATACGCCCCGATGATGAAATAATCCATATTGAACATTTCATGATGCAAGTCTTCGTTGTCCAGTCCGCCAAAGTTTTCCATGTTGTCAATCGCGTGTTCTTTGATCTCGTCTTGCTTGTACATTGTCTTTTCTCCGTTGTTGTTGTTGTTAATCTTGCCAATGGTACTCCCCTCCAATGGAGGGAAGCACGATGGGAAGACTAAAGTGGTCTTGCTTGTGGATTTTCCCATGAGAAAAGAACGTGCCGCTCCTGCTCATAGGCTCCAAACATTGGCCGTACTGTTTCAGTCCACTCGGAAAAATAAGCTACGCACCGTCTAGATCGGACAATGGTTGTACTGTCCAACAACCTTCCGTCCTTTGCCATGTTTAACAAAGCTTTTCTGGCCTCATATAGCGTGAACCATTCTCCCTTTCTTCCCGTAATTTGATATTGGCTTTCATGTGTCATCGTTCTCTCCGTTGCTGTTGCTGTTGTTGTTACCAGCGGTTCATGTCTCGCTCATTGTCGATGTCGCTGATCCTGTCTTCTATCTCTTGGTTGATACTTTCTTTTGATCTCCCGGACTCTTCGAGGATCATCATCATTGCGTCAATTTGATCCTTTAGTCTGAAGATCTCGCTGTCTTTCAACGTAGCCTCATGATCTTTCTCGCGGTAAATTTGGGCGAGAAAATCCCGGTTCTTTCTCATGGTTTCGTACTCTTCATACCAACGCTTGCCTTGATCTTCCATTGTCTTCTCTCCTGTTGTTGTTTGTCTGCCTCATCAGTCCACGGACGACACCCCGTGAAGACCCCGCAAGGGGTTTCGGCTATTAGCACTCGTTACGAATCAGTTTTCTGAAGTCACTGATACATTGCACGATAAGACTGCCAAAGGTAAATACCGCGAGGGGCAGAAGGACGATCACTGGAAGATACTTTAGGAAGAGGAAAAAGATTGTCATTGCCGGGCTCCGTTGTTGTTGTTTGTTTCTCGAACCTCCTGAATAGTGGATCAGCTGAAAACAGATATCAAGTATTAAAATGAAAATAGTTGAAAATAAATGGACAAAAGTCTTCCAGTGTAGCGTTTAGAAAATGGAAGAAAATACGCAAGGGTTAGGAATTGGGGTGGTGGATACGGCGGGAAGGGTAAGGGATTGACAGGAAAAAGGGTTGTTTTGTTGTGGGGATTGTAGGGAGTTGGGAGGAGTGCTCTTCCCCCTACTTCCAGAAGAAAGGCAGGGCGGGAATCAGGAATGGCCGAAAATGGGAGGAAACGCGAGGAAACGAAAGAAAGGTTGCAACAATGGTCATAGATAACCTCAAACAGCCCAGAATCGGGGACACCCTAAACCCTTACCCCTGACCCTTACCTTACCTCGACCCAATATAGACGTATGTGGCGCGTCTAATTAAATGCACTTACCATGCCAAGTCTGGTATCAGGAGCCCCCAGCCATACCCCATCTGATTGTCAAAACTGGAAAAGCTGAATGGTTCCGAAGATTTACGGCTCGGCGGGGAAACGTAGTGATATCGGGAGGTTACGAGAAAGTGATGATAGGCGGTTACAAGCGGGCTGGAACCTAGGTGTGGCGGGCGTTTGAGCGATTGCGCGAAGGGGGGCTACCCTGCGGTACCGATCCCATATATATATATTTTCTTACATACCATTTCTCCCCCACACACACGATTTACTCTCTTGGTACAACAACGTGTCTAACAACCGGTTCCTTCCTCTCTTCATCGAACACCAGTATTGCACTAGGAGCCATAGCAGGTCCTGTGTGACCGTCTTCTCTAATGAACTTGACCCTACCCTTTACCATTCTTATCTCAGCGGCTTTACGGGCGTATCTGTGCCACCAGTCGGTATCTGTTCTTGCGAATGTAAGCACAACAACGCAGATGCCTTTGAGGGATTCTTGGTAAGCTTTTTGAATCCAGTGTTTGATACCTCTTCCATAGGGAGGGTTAAGCCACACGGTTTTACCTCTAGTGTGCCAGTCTATGGAGAGTGAGTCTTCT
>CAACVF010000175.1_pt1 | contig 13833 bp, 22 predicted proteins | sample 2381781 | NCBI WGS metagenome assembly CAACVF01 (sample SAMEA5211967, study PRJEB30684) | marine metagenome | biome: Marine; feature: Epipelagic; material: Water | collected 2015-10-15 | depth 60 m | reverse complement strand
TACTTAATTAGATTATTTTTCAATTCTATTAACTGCAACCTCATAGATTTCTCCATTCAACTCTATCCCTATAAAGTTTCTATTCATATTCACACAAGCAACACCACAGGAACCCGAGCCCATTGTAGGATCTAATACAACGTCGCCTGGTTTAGAATAATATTTCAGTATCCATTCAATTAAGGCAACTGGTTTCTCTGTGCTATGTTTCCCACGAGTTGATTTTATTTCTAACATACTATTAGGTAAAGGCGGGTCATAAATTGGTGATTTTCCAACGTCTTTCCCTCGCCTTGTTTCTCTTCTTATATCTGTTCCATAAATATCTTTTTCTTTGTCTTGATCGTAGGTATACTTCTGATTCACTTCACTAAACTTATGCTTGTGGCTTGATAAATCATAAAGAGGTAATTTTTCATAAAATACATAGATCAACTCATGCTTCCTCATAGGCATCTTCTTCGCACTTAAAAATCCAGCTGCGGAGGATTTTACCCATACTATATCATACCTGAAAGGGCACTTTTTAGGAGCTGAACAAATTAAGTCAACACCAAACTTTGTAGTCGTAGTAAAGAATATTGGAGTATGTAATTTCTTCACTCTCATTATCTGGTTCCAAAGTTGTTCTAAATCAATCTTATTATCCCACTTACAATTCGTGCAGCCATAAGGTAAATCACAAAAAATTAAATCAATACTTTCTTTTTCGATGCCTTTCAATTCTTCTAAACAATCACCATTCAGCAAAATACTCATTATATCCTTTATTAGATTATTTAGCAAGATTTTTAACAAATAATGCTCTGCGGTAAGTAGTTAGACTTGGATTATATTTACTCTTCTTATCCTTGTAATTTTTAATGACGTGAGCAGCAAACTTATCTACACTCATACCTGCGGATTTAGCCTGTCTTGTAAAAGCACCTTCTTTCAAGTTCTTATACGGATTGTCCGGTTTCTTGGATTTCTTGGGCATTCTTTATATCTTACATTAGAAATTATTTACGTTTATGTTTAGCCCAAATATCTTTATCTATTCTCCTTGAGGGTCCACCCATAATTACACTTGCAAGTCTGGCTCGTCCCCAACTCATCGGAGTTTGGTTGGGTCTTGATCCGCTACTATAATAGGCTCCCATACCTTTCTCTATAATCTTTCTCTGTCCAGTTCTTGTAATGATATTATCATGAATATACTTTTCGTCGCTAATTTTGGTTTTATGTTTCTTCTCAAACTTTTCAGCCCAACTTGACCTTTTGGTTGGAGCCGAAGTTTTTGGTCTTGCTTTACCTTCAAAAAAAGATTTAATTTGAGCCTGTCTTTCTTTACCTTTGAGACCTTTAAGATAAGTTGCTGGAACTTCTCTACTTTTGCCTTTGTATGTAATTTTCACCATTATATCTAATAGTAGATTTTTTACCACAATATTTTATGGGACCAATATTTAGCAGTATCTTTTGAAGTAGCTTTGCCGTGTCTATCATAGTAAGCTTTACGACGCTTGGGGTCGCCGTGATCAAGGTTCGAATATTCACCTAATTTATCTTTGAATTGTCCATACCGACTATCTCCAAAGTGTATCAGTTTTTTATTACCTTTACTATCTTTAACATACACAGAATATTTCTTATTTTTGGCTTTACTCTTGAATGGTTTATACAAGTCCTTCATTCCACACTTGCACACTTTCTTCCCCTTGGGACACTTCATTATATTCTTGTATAGATTTTTTTGGTGGTAATATTATTCCACTTCCTTTATATAAAGCATTGTAGGGAAAATCTAACTCTTGACAGTACGTTTCCCAAGGTCTCACACAAATATCTAAAGACGGACAATAACTATATCCGCAACTTATACAACAGCCGCCTTCGTCAGTATTAGCTAATCCGTCTAACAATAGATCAATTGGTTTATCTTGTTGTATCGGAACTGATAAGATTGCAGGGATACCAAATAAAACTTTAATGATGTTCTTCATATTTATCTTAAAGATAGAAAATTAATCAAAGTAAACCAAAAAAGTTCCCCGTTTTATCTTAAACTCTCCTGTTGATACCTTGGGCTTGTATGAATAGTATTTACCTCCTGGTTTCCATAAGTGTTTATTTCGCTCATAATAAGTTGGTTTCTTCATTATACTTTACCTAATATATTATTTTTTAGAAAAACGAAATAATTTTCTACCTTAAAGTAAAAAATTATGGAAGCGATTGAACAAGAATTGGAACAGAAATCGGTTGAGAGAGTGGACGTTGAAATTACAGAAGCAGAGCCCGAAGTTGAGGAAGCTAAACCTGTAAAAAAAGTTAAAAAGCCCCGTAGTGCTGCCCAAATTGCAGCCTTTGAAAAAGCCCGTAAGGCAAGAGCTGAAAAGATTGCTCAGAAGAAACAGCAGAAAGCAGTAGATAAAGTTGAGAAGAAAGAAAAACGTAAAGTAGTCAAGCAGAGAGTAAAAGAAGAATTAGAGCATGAGACTATGGAGCCTCCCACAGCTCCGCAGCCATTAGTCCGCCAACCAAGTCGAGTTATTGAAAGTGTAGCTCAACCACCAGCACCGCCTCACCAAAGAGAGCAGGTTGTAAATAATTATTATTATTATGGTCCTCCGCAGCATTCACAGCCTTATTATAGTGAAGAGCAAGAAATAAAACCCAAAATATCAAGACGTAAGAAGAGACCACCAACACCCGAGGAGAGTTCAGAAGAAGAGTTAGAATATGAAGAAGTTGAAGATACTTATATTCCTCCCGCCGAACACCATCAAGCAACCTATAAGTTTAATTATGCTTGAAGATTTTAAAATATTATATTAGTATAACTATAATGACTGAAATTATTGAAAAAGAGTTTGATAAAAAGATCAATATATCAGGGGCAAAGTATACCTGTGATGATATAGATAAGTCAATACCGAAACCATTACCACAGAAAGGAGGCTTTGCGATGCTAATCTGTGGTAAACCTGGAACCGGTAAAACAAGTTTAATTTTAAGTTTAGTGTGCAAACAAGGTAAAGCATTCAATCGCAAATTTGATCGAGTTTTTGTATTTAGCCCCAGTTTAATCACTATGGACGACGACCCTTTTGAATTGATACCCGAAGAGCAAAAGTTCGAGGAAGCCACACTTGAAAGTATCCAAGAAGTTATGGATACGATAAGAGACAGCGGAGAAAAAGTATTATTGATTCTTGACGACGTAATAGCTGATATTAGAGGAAAAGGTAAAGGAGAAATTGAAAATCTACTTGAAAAAATATTCTTTAATCGTCGGCACCTGTGCGGTGCTGGCGGGTCTTGTTCAGTAATAGCAACAAGCCAGACATACAATAAGATTTCGCCCAAATTGAGGAAGACAGCAAGCCACTACGTGTTCTATGATAATAAACAAAAGAAAGAAATTGATAGTATTTTTGATGAAATAATATTAATCCCTAAAAGAGAATACTTTGACGTTATGAAGTATGTGTATGATAAAAAACATAATTTTATGTATATAGATAATTCATTACAAGAAAATAAACAAATCCATAAAAACTTTAATCCACTTGAAATCCATTCACCTAATATCTCTATGGATTATGAGGAAGTATAGGTTCTTGAGGCTGTGGTGCCTGCGGAGGCAGTAGTTGAGGCTGTGCTGCCTGCCCCGCAGGGCGTGGTTGTTCAGCGTCTTCCTCTTCGTCTGTATCTTCTTGCACGTCTCTAATACAACCAAGTAATCCCCAACATAACGTTATATTTTTACACCTTGACTTGAAAATAACAAGTAAAGTTGAACCAATTGCAGCAGCGGAGATAGTTATAAAATTACTATAATCGTTAGGTGTCCACAGGTCAAATCCTGTTAATGTTTCTGTTGTTCCATTCTCGCTCATTCTATATCTACTCCTCAGAAATTATTTCTTCCGGCTCGTCCTCAAACTCTTTAAGATTTGCGATGGGGATCATATAATGCTGAATGCAATTTGTTCCAGTTAATTTACATTCAAAGCTATCGTCTTCTTTCAACTCATGATACATAGCTTTATCAGTAAATACAAAAACCAAGAATACTTTATAACCTTGATCTATGGCTTGAAATCCATTGGTAATTTTTGAGGTTGTAATAATTGTATCTTTGTACTGTGTTGATGCAATTCGTCGCCCTTTCACCTCAACTATCTTTTTTTCATTCTCGTCTTTAAAATCAAAAATATCGAATATATCGTTTTCATTCCGTTCAAAATTACATTCAAAAGCTTTATTAAGTTCAGGTAAAATCGCGTCCTCAATTTTTCGTCCAAGTTCCCATAAAGGTTTATTAAAAGCAAAAGGCATTGTTATACTTAAATAACATAAAATAAAATAGGATTTTCAACTTACAAAAAATAAATCTTCAATACTTATATAATGGATATTTTTGATAGACAAGTTGCTCGAAGACAACAAAGGACTATTCAGCAGAAGTCAGATAGTTTACTTAAACTTTACCCTGAATTAAGTAATTATTTAGATAGGTATGAAGACCCTTCAAGACGTGCTTTACTTCTACAACAACGCGTGGTTGCAGGTATTCCTCCTCCACAAAGACAACAGCCTTTAACAAAAGGTTTAAAGAAATCTGTAAGACAGAAAAAAACAAGATCAAGAAGAACAAAAGCTTTAAGGGGTGATTTAGCTTCGAATGAAAGACAGCAACGTAGATTTACAAGAGGTGAAAGACGTGAAAGAGATACAGACGAACCAAGAATCGTAGGAGAACAAAGACAACAACCAGTCAATATATATTTTGGTGGAGCTCCTGGTGCTCCCGCTGCTGCTGCCGCTGCTGCTCCTGGTGCTCCTGCGGTGCCTCCTGCTGCTATTGGCGGTGCTCCTGTGCCTGTTGCTCCTCCACCTGTTGTATTCGCTCCACCTCCACCCGCTGCTCCTGCATTAGACGTAGACGGATTAAGAGCTGGTATCGTTGGAGATTTAGCAGCCAGACTACCAGCACCAATTGACGTAGCTGCTTTAAGAAGGGACGTTGCCCGTGATGTAGCGGCAGCTTTACCAGCTCCTGCTGATTTAGACCCGATTGCAGAAGAAGTTGCGGCTCTACGTGATAGGTTAGCTGCGGAGGGTCAGTATGGGCAGCGAGCTATTCAAGAAGTAAGAGAATTAATGCAAGCTCAACAAGAAGGGGCTGGTGTATTAGCACAAGTAGGAGCCGAAGGACAAGGGGATATATTAGGAGCTGTTGCTGCTTTGAGAGAACAATTAGCAGCAGAACGTGAAGTTCGTGAAGGAGGAATAGCTGCGATAGGAGATAGACTTGACGCACAGGACGAAGCAGCAAGAGGACTTAATACACGACGGGACGCTGAACACGGAGCAGTTATGGATAGATTAGGTTTTAATGACGCTAATTTTAACGACTTACAAGCCGAAGCACATCAAGCATTCCAGCAGATGCACAGATTTAGACAAGCTGAACAAGCAATCGCAGCAGAAGGTGGATTAATGACCCGAACGGATAGAAACGAATTATTCAGAAGACAACAGCAATTACTGGATTTCTTACACCTTGGATTACAAGAAGTAGGAACACAACAATCACAGGCAAGGGCACAAGAATTACAAGGTGTAAGAGACGCACTCATGGGAGCACAAGACGCTTTTGATCCACGGGATCGACCAGCGATTGGTTCAGGTGCTGCAAGTCCAGGAGCTTCACCCAGAGGATTACCCCACGGATTACGGGCACCGACAACACCACCTCCTGCTGAACGCCTCCGTATAGTAGGAGGTCAACAAGCAGGCGATAGTCCAAGAACACCAGGAGGACCGCCTCCTGAAGCTGGAACTCCACAATCAACAGGTCTTGAAGCACCCGTTGGGGGACCACAACCCGAACCAGAACCTCAACCCGAGCCAGAAGCAGTTGGTGGTGAAATCCCTGGTCAAGTTGTTCCAGGTGGTCAATTACAATCAAGTTATGCTGGATTTGGTGAAGGCGGAGGTGTAATAGATTTGGGACAGGTTGAGGTTCCTGGTGCTGTAATCGGTAATTTAGGTGGATTAATTGGAGACGGGGGAGGTGGAGCAGGTGAAGCTGGTGTTGGTAATGCCGCATTAGACATAGGAGATAGAAACCCAGACCAAGACGATCCAAGACAACCTGAACCAGAGGAAGAATCAACAGACGAAGAAGAAGAACTTGATTTTGAAAATCTACCACCTATAAGCGACGAAGAACGTGCAAGATTAGAAGAACAAGCACTCGCAGAAGCACAAGAGGCGGTAGACGAGGGAGCCGATTTTGGTGAAGAGCCTGACCCTCCTGCACAAGACCCAGAGGCAACATTAGAGGTTGAAGAACCTGGTGGTAAGAAGAAGAAGAAGAAGAAGAAGAAGAAGAAATTATCTGAAACAGAAGCGAGAGGTCAAGTAGAAGATTTAGAAGAAGAAGAAGACAAGAACCACCCATTAGACGACGACGATAGACGACTGGTTGACGGAGTTATTGATATAAGACGGAATGATAAAAGTGAATCAAGACGTCGTGATTCAGCCCGATTATTCGATGACGCTATACCTGTATTAGGTGGACAGGTAAGACCTGGACCAAGAGGCGGTAGGGGAACTGGATACAGAATTAGGAATAATACAAACGAGACAATCCTTGGTATAAGGAATGACGGGTTAGTTGATATTGTAGGTGTTGAAAGAGGACGTAAAGGTAGAGGTGTTTATAGACTTACTCCTGGTCAAAGACACGACGTAGATAGTTTTTACCCTCACATAAGGGCAGGCACTTTAATATTTGAGAAAGGAAGTTATAAAGACGTGGACCCCTCCACTTACCTACCAACTGGTGATGAACAACAGGAAAGACACGGTGGAGGAAGTCCTCGGCGAAGACGTCGTAGTCCCCGCAGAGACAGAGACAGAGACCCTCGAGACAGAGACAGAGATAGAGATAGAGATAGAGACAGAGATAGAGACAGAGATAGAGATAGACGCGGTAGTCCCCGCAGAGACAGACGCAGACGCGGTAGTCCCCGCAGACCAGCGGTAGCAAGGTATGCTCCTGACGAGTTGCAAGAAGGTTTTGAACCGGTGAGACCAATTCGTGTAGAAGCTGAAAGAGCCCGAGAACCAGGCGGTGAAGACCAATCTGACGCACAAACCAAGCAACAGTTGAGCCAACTAATAACAAGAAAGAGCACAGTAGCATCAGGGTATAGAGCTCAAATAAGGACATTAAGAACTCAAGGACAAGGGAGACGTGGTGATACTGGTGGTGCTAATGCTGGTAGAATAGCAGAATTGAATGCTCTAGCGAATGTTTTGGAACGTGAGGTCAAGGAGCTTCGGGAGTTAAGAGGTCCGCTCTAAAATTATTATCTGATGGATATCCAAAAATTAATCTAATGAATACTATAAAGTATGCCGTCCGCAGTTGCACAGAAAGCCTTGAAAGCGAAAGCTATTACCAAGAAACAGTACGATAAACTCCCCGCTCACCTATTAGATAAAGTTGCGGAGCACAATTTAAAGATGCAGAAGAAAGCCCGTAAGACTGCTGCTCCTGGTGGAACCAAAGAGGTTCGCCACAAGACAGGTAAACAGGCTCACAAAAGAGGTCGCCCCAAGTCTGGATCAAAAGTTGAAGTTAAGAAATAAATATATAGATTAAGTTTATAATGGCTGGTTATGAAACGAAAACTTTTTCAAAACACGACGATTATATGACTCCTAAATCTGCTTGGGAACTAATTAAAGATCTATTACCAAAAGATAAAGTTATTTGGGAACCTTTCTATGGGGACGGAAAATCAGGGGAGTCTTTAAGAGAATTAGGTTTCGTTGTAATTCATAATCCTAATGAGGATTTTTTTGAACACGATAAAGGAGATATAATAGTAAGCAATCCACCTTTTACAAAGAAAAAGGAAATATTTTCAAGATTAATTGAATTAGATAAACCTTTTGTAATGTTATGCTCACAAAACTTAATCTTTACTCAATATTTCAGGAACCTCATGATAGGAAGACAATTACAAATAATCATACCCCGAAAACGTATTCAATTCATTAAGATTTCTAATGGAGAATATATAGATACTGGGAATAAGTGTAATTTTGATTGTTTCTATTATTGCTACAAATTAGGATTAAAAAACGATATTAATTTTCTATCTTAAATTATAATGAAACCTAATGTATCTAAAAATACTCTTTCTTTCAGTTGTTCTAAAACAATGAAATATTTAAGAACGCCCAAAGATATTTGGGAAGATTTAAGTAATGAGTTTAATTTTACTTGTGATATGTGTGCTTCTGATGATAATCACTTATTAGATAAATATTATACAGCTGAAAATAGTGCATTGGATCAAAATTGGGATAATGAAGTTGGATATGTTCACCCCTTGTTTGACGGGAAAATTGGTAAGTTTGTTGAGAAGGCTACTAAAAGTAAAGGGTTATTTGTTTTCTTATTACCAGCTTCAACCCATACAAAATACTTTCACGAAAACTTTTATAAGAAGGATAATGTTGAAATTAGATTTTTAAGGAAACCCAAGAAAGGTTTTAGATTTGGTCATGACGACGGGACCGAAGACGAACCAAACAAAATAGGATATATCAAACCCTTAATGATTTGTATTATGGATAATAGGTAAAATTATTTTCTATTATAAAGTATAATGGACGACAACTATTGGGTTTTAGCTGTAATCAGTTTTCTATTTATTTTATGCAAGATTAAGTATCAGAATATAGAATGTTTAAGAGAATGTATTATGGAGTATTTAAGTCAAATTTGCCCTCAAGAAGTTATTGAAGAACCGGACGATATTTTAGAATTGGAAGAATTAACTGATATGATCACAGGTTTTATAGTTGAAAATAAAGAAATATTTTGTAAGTATAAAGTAAAAGAATGAATATTCAAGATCGTATGGACTTAAAGAAAGCGAAGAATGTGTTGATTCAATCGAACGACCCAAGATTTAATTTTGCAGTTGCTCCTGCTGACGTAATTGATGACTTTCCAAAAATACCTGAAATTATACCTATGGAGAAATATGATTATGGTTTTAAGAAAGACGACGGAGACGAAACAAGATTACCAGAGCTTTCTAAATTAAGTATGTTGACTTCGTGTAGTAGTTTAGAGGACTTGGAATGTTGGTATAGAGAAAAACACCCTAATCTGCCTGATGAGTTTCACGGAGTTATGGCTCGTTATTCAGCGGGTCAACCAATAACTAAAAAAGAAGCCAAACAGAAAGTCAAGAAGATCAAGAACAAACCAAAGAAAGAATTACCTGTTGGATTTACTGTTGCACGAGGACCAGTAGTAGTTAAGTTTGACTAAAATACAACTATTTTTAATTTACTTTTTTATAATCATTATATTATAATAATGAATAAGGAATTAACGCCAGAAGCTGCTAAAAAGCGAGGCAACCGCGAACGCCACTTATCCAGTAAGTATAATTTTGCGGGTCCAGGAACAGAGTTCAGGGCACGAATGAAAGGGAGTGATTTTTATGAAAATCTTATGAAACAAGCGGGTAGAAAAGTAGTGGGAACTAAACCGTACAATAAACCTTTTGACGCTATTGATGGTTGTGGTCTAATTCATGATAGAGTTTATGCGAAACCCGAAGCTACTGGTGCACAGGTTCAACAGGCAGATAGAGACTTTCAGAAGTGCGTGAAGAAAGCCGTTGTGGACGGCAAGGCAGAAGGTGTAGGTAATAAATTAAGAGCCGCTGTATCATTAGCTGGATTTGAAGGCAAACTTGCTATTGAAAACCTTGGGTTAGTCCGTAAGGGATCTATTGCTGATGGTGGAGAGAAGCGAAGTGTATTAGGACAGAAAGTAGGTGCTATGGCTACAAGTCTTGGTAATAAAGCAAAAAAGATTGTGAAAAAGGGGCACATAATGTAATTTAAAAAAGGGGGAAAATTAAAGCACTTAAAAAGAAAATATCAAGTATTGTTATAGAAACAATGAAACTTACTTTTGGAAAATACAGAAATCAACAACTTTCAAAAGTTTATGAGGATACAAGCTACAAGAACTGGTTGTTAAACCAGCAATTTTTTAAGGATCAATATTCCGATGAATATCAATATCTACTCAATTATAAACCTCAAATTAATTTTAATGATTTACCTTGTGATATTAAGTCTTTGATATTTGGGATTAATTATAATGCAGAAAAAGAAGCTCATGAAAAAGAATTAGAAGCAGAAAAAAATAAAGGTATTGTAAGATATGGTAAGAAAGGGAAGAAGAAGATTGTAAAAAGGACGTGTGAATATACTGGGCGAATAAAGGAGACACACACTTCTTATATCAATTGTAAAGAATGCGGTAGACACTTAAATAGGAATGGTGGTGGATTTTATAATGAACAAGGCTACGAATGCTGCCCAGGTTGTTATGAAAAGTTTAAACGTGATGCACGTCAACGTAGAGAACAACAAAGACAACTACGAACTAACTTTTGCCTTTTAGATTCTGATAGTGATGACGAATAATGTAAACCTTTTTCAATCTTTTTTTAATTTTATTTTATCTATAATATATATAATGCTCGCACAATACAAAGAGACAAGCACACCCGCAAGCCGTGTTATATATATTAATTCAGCGAATGCTACTACAACCTTTGGAGGTAATCGTGCTGATTTTGATTTTACCTTGGAAGAACCTATCGTAGTTCCTGAACACCATTCTATTCTTATGAGTGTATTTTCAGCGGAAATACCTTATTCATTCTATAACTTTCAAGTCGGAATAAATTGCCGATTAGATTATCAATCTACCGCTGCTGGTGTTCCTGCTTCTTATGACGCGAATGGACACCTTGCACTCCCACCAGGAGTAAGTTATCCTTTACCCGAAGGAAATTATACTGCTATCGAACTTGCTGCTACGTTAACAGCAGGGATTAATGGATTGGAATGCACTTTTGACCCGATAAAATTGAAGTTTAGATTTAGGAGCACCGCTCCCAACTCAAGAATCACCCTTGGTTTAAGATACGGAGCCGGCACTGGAACACCTGATAGTCCTGGTGAAGACATGAATGAAGAACTTGGTTTTGATTTTTTTGATATTGTGGGAGATCCATGGTTCGAACAATCATTCTTACCTGGAAATTATCTTTACGGATATTCCCAACCACCAGGAATTCTTCCAGGAGGTGGAGTAGATATACAGACCAACGGTCCTTTTACTACAAGTCCTGCTTTTTATATGTATGCGGAAGACGTATGCGATATGACTAATTCTGTAAGAAGTTTATTTGTAAGGACTAATTTATCTACAACAAGTATTCTCGATAGTAATATAGGTGGAGGATTTAGTAGTATCTTATGCCGTGTCCCTATTAATACCGAGCCCGGTGGGATTATCAATATTCAGCCTGTGAATGGGAATGTTCATAAATTATTATTGAAAATGAAAGCCATCACTAATATTTCTTTAAGATTGACCAATCAGAAAAATACCACGATAAACTTGAATGGATTAGATTATGATATTTCCTTAAAATTAGATTTTATAGAAGATAAAGAACTTCCAAATCCTCCAAGTTTAAGAGAGATGATTGATACTGACCGAATGAAGAGACAGCAGGCATTAGAGCAACAGGAGAAACTAAAAAAGAAAAAACCAAAACCAAAGAAGAAAAAAAAAGATACGTCATAATATAAAGAATGTCGTTTTTTACAACTCTCGGGAATAAGATTGGGTCTGTTGCTCATAGTATAGGTCAAAAAGCTAAACACGCTGTGAAGCGTGGAACAAAGTTTGTCCACGATCACGCTAAACAGGTTGAAGACGTTGCGGGTGCGGTAAGCTCTGTTGCTGGAACTCTTGCAACTGGTGCCGCTATGGTTGGTCTTGAACCAGTTGCAGGTGTTCTTGGAGGGGTTGCTGCGGGAGCAAAAGGTGTTCAGAAAGTGGCTGGTATGTTAGACACAGCTGATAAGTTTGGAGGTGCCGTAGGAACAGCAATTGGTGCTGCTCGAATGGGGCGTGGTAAGCTGGCTGTTGCGGCTGGAAAGAATGCTGCTGCACAAGCGAAACTATTGAACGCACGGAGAAAGGCAATTCAGCGTTAATAATTATAAATAAAATCTAATGTAGATATATAATGGAAGCTTTTACTGCTGGTTGTATAGGGTTTTTCTGGGGTGCTGTATTCGTTGAAATTATTGAGAAACTTAAAAAAAGAATTGAATTAAAAAAGCAAAATAAAAATAATAGTGATTAATATAATAATGAGCGAACAAAGAGCCCAAGGTATGGTCAATACTGTTAATGTTTTTTCAATTGATGAAGAACGATTAAGATTTAGAGTTATAGTCGCAATTAAAGGTGTTGGTAATTATGAGGGACGAGGACAGTACCAAGTAGATTTTCCTATCCCAACCAGTTTTAATAACTCACATGAATACTCCCAGTGTCTAATGAAGTGTGATAGTTTTACCGCTACTGCTTTATTCGGTATAGCTGACGCTTCGTGGGGACGGGGCGGGGCACTCCCCGCTCCTACAAGGGGAGATAAAATCCCTGCATTAGAATTACGTATGAGTGTCCCAACAAGTCAAGTTGTTAAATCAAGTATTCTTGGTGTTAATGCAGGAGCTGCTCAAGAAGTAATCCCAACGGCTAACGAAATGAGCACCTGGGCTCAATTACTACCTGGTCAAGTTATCAATACGGGTAATGGTCAAACTTTCGGTGTTGGTGCTACAAGTGCTGATAAAGCCTGGATGAGTATTTCAGGGCGTGCTGAAAATCCTATTATGTGTGGTAATCCTTTTGGTCAACAAGTCAGAATAACTTTTAGAAATCCTATTACAGAGAACGATGTATATCTTCAAGATACTACTGCTGGTGGAGGTAATATGGGACCTGAACAAGGACAATATGTAATGCAGTTCGATATAACTATGATCCCGAATTAATTTAAAAATCGGGAAAATTAAACTTTTTTTATCCCTCTCTATAAGATTTCAAATTTGATCTAATTTATCTCTTTTAAGGTCTGTTAATTTTTTTTTCGTTTAAGAATATTTTTTTGTTATTAAAACAAATATACTTAAAAAGAAAATCTATTATAATATATAATAAGTAATATGAGTGTGCAACAAATCTTCAAGTTTCAATATCCAAACAAAAGAATTATCCATAATGGAGAGTTTACCAAGGCTTTCATTAAGTCCAATCAAGAACTGGTCCGTAGTGGAGCTGTTAATGACGTTGTCTATACCAAGAATGGTAATCCTATGGTGTATAACAAGTCTACCGATCGATTTGTAAAGAAGAGCACTTACTATACCAAAGGTGGTAAAATACGATCCAAGTATAATAAACCTGACTATATAATTAATAATGACGTAATCCTTGAACCTCGGGTTTACGTCAATAAGACCTTTATTCCTGCATTCCAAAACGCTATCGCAAGTAGTGGTGAAGTTTCTATCCCTATTAACTTCCCAGCTGTGAATGATGATATTCGTTTCATTCTGCCCAAGGTTAGACCGCAACCTGGTAAGATTGTCTATTTGGAAAATAATGGTGTTTGGTTTGCTCTGAACACTACTACAATTAAGAAATTGAGGAAAGCATTAAGACCTGACGTGATACTTTCAGGTGTCTTTGAAAGTGGGAAAGAGATTCTTACAGAGATTAAAGTAAATCCTAATCCCCGGATTGTGGTTCGAGATATCGTCCAGGCTAACCTGATTGACGGCGGGTTCTTTGATAAACTAAAGAAAGAATTACCTGTTGGATTTACTGTTGCACGAGGACCAGTAGTAGTTAAG
>CAACVF010000173.1_pt1 | contig 13878 bp, 3 predicted proteins | sample 2381781 | NCBI WGS metagenome assembly CAACVF01 (sample SAMEA5211967, study PRJEB30684) | marine metagenome | biome: Marine; feature: Epipelagic; material: Water | collected 2015-10-15 | depth 60 m | reverse complement strand
GTATAAGTAAATCTTTAGTAGCTTCTCTCCACTTGGTCCATACCCCCTTACCAAGAATCTTCATCTCGTTATGTATTTTGGTTCTCAATTTTTCTCTATAAGCTTCGGCATGTTCATAATGCAGTCTTCTGTAAAAGTTGCTTCTCTTGTTAGAGTTATCTACAAAATCGTCTTTACTAACGCCGTCAAATACTTTGCCTGAAGGAATACCCTTGCTAAAATCCACTTCTGGATATCCAGCTTTGATTAAAGCCGTGTCAACCTTTACTGCGGGCAATCCCGGTTTTTTACTACTCTTATTTGTAAGGTCTGAAAGAAATTCAAGCTGAGTTTTCAGTTCTCGGTCTATCCAACCAACTTTAGGCGATTTCCATTTAGATTCCCCGACTGGTGATCGACTAACTTTCCCACCCTCGGCAAGATATCTTACGTCGCCTTGATTTATTTGCTCCAACAATCCTCCAGTTTTAACCCATTTTTTCTGACCAGCATCCCATTTCCATCCAGCATCAAAAGCACCCCTTCTTTTCATAGCAAACTGAATAGCCTTCCAGTCTTTGTTTCTAGGGTCAAACTGAGGGGGAAGTACAGGGGCAGCTACAGGAGGGGCAACTGGCCCACCAATAGGAGCACCGCCACCAATACCGCCGCCAGCACCAGCACCTCCGCCAGCGCCTCCGCCGCCGCCAGCACCACCGCCGGGACCGATAGGCTTAGGAGGCGGACCGATAGGCTTAGGAGGAGGAGGAGGAAGAGTAGTCGTAGGTGGACCCTGCAACACAGTGGAATGGTAGTCTCCTATGAAATCTCTCTCTGCACCTAAATTCCTAACAGCTAAGGGGCTTAAGTTTTGATCTTGTGAAAGCTTGTGTTTCCAACGATTACTTTGACCTGTAACACCACTCCAAATCCCAAGCCCAAAGGGTATTGTGCGAGATGCCGCCAGTGTCTTTAAGAAGTCTGGAGGAAGTACTCCAGATCTCACATCGGCCCAATCCTGTGGGGTTCCGAAAAAGTTTTCTAATCCTATTTTGTCAATAATGTCTTTGTGGTTTGAAGAAAAACCTATGTGATCATTTATGTGAAGCGTATCATCATAAGCTGTAGCGAAGAAAAGCCTATTACCTGTCTTGAAGGCTGATTCAACATCATGTGGGTCAAACCTTTTTTCAGTACCGTTTCGTCTATCTAAAGCATACGTACCATCAGCATCAGGTATAGGTCTAGTTTTACCTTTACCGTAATTGTTGTACATAATCGTGTTATTGGGATATAAAGGAGATGGTGATAATGGGTGGTTGTAAGACCTTTTTCTGTATAATATAGATTCGAGATTAGTTTTATTATAGGGGTTTGATACCGCACGTAGAGCAGGAACGGCTCCGTGTGATTCGGTGTACGACATCCCCGGTATTAAGCCGCGGAATGTCCGCGCGTCAGGTACGAATGTTGGGATATCGGCATATGTAGGAGTCCATATAGGACCAGTAGGTGGTGTTGGCGCAGGCCCTTCGGTCGGAGCCTTTGGTTTTGGTGTGGGCTCTGCTGGTTTAGCAGGACCACTTCCAATTTTAGCCTTGCCATTAAAAATAGCTTTGTTAAAAAAGTCCGATTCTTTGTTTGCCACAGCTTGAGATGCTGGATGGAAATGGGATGCTGGTCAGAAAAAATGGGTTAAAACTGGAAGAAATGTTGGTGGAACTTTAGAGAAAAATGCCTATCTTACCTTTTTAGATGTTATTCAAGGCAAAGGCGCTATGGTAGCTCCTACCAACGCTGGAACTAGAACAAAAACAAAGATGAGAAAGCCAGTTACTAAGGGAAGCATGTTAGATCCTATGCGAGATCCAAATGCTCCTACGAGCGCTAAGGGTGCAGCCTTGCTCCTAGAATTTTTCCTCGGACACAGAGACCCAAGAGGCAATCTTAGAGCTGCCGGTGATAGAAAACGAAAGCAACTGGAAGACAGAACTAGAGCCTCCTTCCAGACACTCTCAAAGTTTGGAATGTTTCCCGGAATTCCGTCTCCAGAGGCGTTAGACCTGAACAAACACACTAGAGATGCCGTCTCTCTCCTAGAAAACAAATTCCCTGTAGGTGGTCCGGGACTTACTGGTATTAGGCTTGCATACCAAAGAGTAAGGAACTCTGGCGGCAAAATGCCTACACCCCCCAAACCCACGCCTCCCACGCCTAAACCTACGGGGGGCTGGCCCAAACCTCCACCGGGTGGCTGGCCGGGCTTTCCTAAACCACCAACACCGACGCAGACTCCAACACAACCTAAGGAGTGGAAGGGTCTTATCGGAGGCTTTCAAAAAACTATCTTCCCCCTTACTGAACCACTAAATTGGTTTAAAGGTTGGGAAACTGCTCTTAATAAACCGCTAATTAAATTAGGAGGAGCAGGTGATGATTACTATGCCTTAGAGTTTACGAAAAAGAATAATGTAGACGAGGCTAGAGCTGATCGAGTTATTGATCGTATGAAACTGGATTGGTTCAAATCTAAGGACAAGTGGCACGCATATGAAGCTAAAATCTCCGAAAGTCACCGTAAGGGCGAATTTAAGCTGAATTCAGTACCTGATGGGGAAAAGAGGAACTTTAGCTTTAATAACCCAGCTTTAGATCAGAGTGATATCACAGCACTGTCACATAAATATCAAGATCAGTTTAGAAGGCTGGCTAATAATCCAGAATATACCCAACCCCCTGTGTCAGCATCTAGACATGATGGCAAAGTCATTGGACAAAAACCAGTACCTAAAGCCGTTCAGCATAACCTGACAGGGTTTAAAGATATGGTTAAGGCAAACATAGCTCCAATGCTGGATCGTGATAAGCAGTACCCACGCGGTACTTTGGCTACTAACGCTGATATTGCCGGTATTTATGGACAGCAAGCAGGGACTACACCCGTTTTTGATAGATGGAGTAATTTCCTTTCAAGTTATGCGGTTCCGAAAGGGGAAAAAGTTGATTCTAAATCCCGAGAACCGCTATTCCAATCTTTAGGACGGTCGGACGTTGCTAGAAATTTAATTTTAGGTATCAGGGGCGATGTAAGAAACACTAAGGGTGCTAATTTTGATGTATACAATGATCCTACGGGAGACGTTGTAAATAATGCCGACTACCTTCATTTTGTTAAAGACGCTACGCTTAAAGGAAGGCAAGAGGCTGCTCTTGGAGCTCCCATGCTGGGACATTCAGCTTCGTTATCATTAGATCCTGCTTCTAAAAACGATCCGAATCACCCAGATTATCACAGATGGCCAGAAAATGCTAGTAAAACGCCCACTAAAGCATTCTTAGCCGCTGCAAAGAAGAGGACAGCAGCCGGAATGGAATCTTCTGGGGTGCGTTCAACCCTATACACAGATGCGGAGATTCGTGCCGGAGCTTGGGACGCTGGGACTGCTAGATTTAGCCGTGATTACAATCTCTGGGGTAAGGCAGCGCTCAACGCTCTTGGGCCAATAGGTCGAGGTACATCAAAAGCGATTGACATGGCGTTGGGGGCAAATGATAAGGTTAGGGCTGCTCGACTAATTACAGACGCCATAAATGACCCATCGAGTTCTCCAGAGTTGGTAAAACATCTGACGGCTATGGCTAACCCCATAAGGCTTAATAAAGGAGGGTCAGTTCCGGGTGCTGGAAACCGAGACACAGTTCCTGCTATGTTAACACCCGGAGAATACGTATTAAGAAAGGGTGTAGTTGACAACATAGGGGTAAACAATCTTAACAGACTCAACTTTAATAACGGAGGAAGTGTTCCACAAGCCAAAGGTGGTGCAAGCGTACAAATAGGACAAAGAGCTATTTCTGCTATGGAAAGGCTAACAGCTAGTATAGACACAGGTATAAATAGAGCTGCAAGTAGTCTTGGGTCAGAGCTTGGTAAATTTGGAGCAAGTGTAGCAATATTCAAACAAGCAGTTGAGTCAATTCCAGATACTATTGAAATGACTGGAAGACATAGTGTTGATGTGGATATAAATGGATTAGAGGTTCTTACTAGATTGGAACCAACTATTCAAGGAATTGTAGGTGAAGCGATAGATGAAAGACTTGAAGAATATGATAGAAATATACGAGCCGGTAGAAATCCGGGATCGGGTACAACAAGAGGAAACAGGGGAATATTAGGTAGATAACATGGCTCACAACTTAAAAACTCACCAACATTCAGATACAACCAATGGGGTATTTCACTCTAGTGAAAGTCGTGTTAACGGTAGTGGTTCTGCTGAAATTAACACCGCTTTTAACGAGATTGGATTACATTCTCCTGACGTTGATTCTGAAACCTCAAAAAGATTCTTGCAGTATTGGGATGGTTTTCAAGGCAATGTCAGTAATTATTCTGATCAGTACTGGAGGCAATACTCTGCCCCAAACAACACAGCCGTTGGTGGCGCTAACTTTCTGCAATTAGATGGTTCAGATGAGCGTAAATTTTCTTTAGGAAGTTTATGTAGAGATGGAAAACCCGGTATGACAATATCCGCTTGGGTTCAACTTCCGGAGTGGGGAGACACCAACTGTTGGGGAAGAACGTGGGATACTGTATACACCCCTTTTTCAAATAGACCTCAAGAAATTGAAAACAGATTGTACGGAGCTGCTAGTCATGATGCAGGTACGGGAATAAAACCTGAAGGTTCAGAAAGGTACATGACCAGCACAAATGCTATTCAAGATTTTCCAATTATACATAAGGGATTTGTAGACCTAACCACATCTTCTGACCATAGAATGGGGACTCAGGCTGGTATAAGAAGTTACTCTGGGTGGCTAGGCCCCTATACCACCACTCAATCCACAGAACACGACTACACTTATGGCAGACCGCCCACTCACGGGTTCAATTACAACAAACATAGATACACTATGGACCCCGGAAAACACCATCATAACTCATTCATCGGTGATATGTGGGGAAACACAGAGTATTGTTTAGGTTTCATGCTTATCCATGTAAGTCAACTAGGGTTTTCAACTTCGAGAACAATTCCCTACGAGACTAGAAAAGACGACCCTTACAACCGTGAAAATAACATCTGGACTTATGACTTTGAGTCACTTTGGGACAACCCATATAATGCAGGTTGGATATTAATGCCCTACTTAGATGTAGGTGTAGCTGGAAAAGCTTTCTTCGACGACCAAAAGACCCGTATCCCCGAGGACGGAAGTGCCTATTTTTGGAATCTTTACGGTCAAAAAATGTACAGAGACAAATCACATTATCAGCTAGCATCAGTAGTAAGATGCTTGGGTACTACAGTTGCTCCTTTCAAATACAATCCTCAGTATTTCGGCCCCTATAAACCATCTGGAAATACTCTAAGTGACGCTCAGATTAGAGCTCAACATCTTATTAACGAATCCGTAGAAAACAACAGTTTGATTTGCGCAGATCCTTCTTCACTAGCTGGAAAATGGGTTTTTATATCAGCAACCATGAGTGAAGGTGGTCAGGTTCAAGTGTTTTTTGAACCCGGCCCAGTTCAAGACAAGTCAAGGTCAAAGTTTTCTCATCACCCACTACCTGAAGATAGTATGGATCTTGGAGACAGTACACATCGAAAGGTTTGGACAAGAGATAAAAAAGATCAAAGCTTTGGGCAATACAAATCGACTGGAGCTCTAGGCGATGCTAGATTAACTACCGCAGATGGCGATTCTATATTTGGCGGAGTGTCTACGGATGGCCGTAATGTATGTCACCAACCTATGCACTTGGGAAAAGAGATAATGGCTAAGTGTGTACCCGGAGCTTCAGCTTATGAAGGCGGAAAAATTACAGATGTGAAGTCTAGAAAAAGACCTTGGTGGGGGAAGATTAGGGGCACTAATGGTGTTATATTAGGAACTCAGGGTGCGGACAATATTTACAATGCAGATGGTGATCATGCTGAAGAACATTCTGGTTGGATTGATTGGTCTGATAGTGGATTACATAATACAACAAACAACGACCTTAGAACACATGCAAAGATCGAGACGCCTAACTGGAAGTCTGATGGAATAAAATGGTTGGCAGCGCTAGATTCTTTTAACTCAATGATGAGATCGCGTCGTTTTAGGGACGCTCCTCTGTCAAGATTTTATACAGCGCTAGATCTATCTAACAACAAAAAGGGTTTTACACAAAAAGTCAGAAGCCAGACTCCTATTTCTTATAATTTTGCCAATATTGGTGGCCGTTTGGTCCGCTCCACTGGCATCAGACGTTACGATTCTGCGTGGGGGCCTTCTGAAAAATGGTATTGGTGGACGCCTCATGGTGGAAAAACTTACACTTATGAAAAAACTTTAATATTTGGAAATGGTCAAACAGAAACTTTTAAGTTCACGCCTTGGCTTGGATGGGGAAGACACATATGGGCCGCTAGTGTTTCAACTAACAACCCTCTTCTGGGTATCCATTCCAACCTGCTATCATATGAGCGAGAAAAGAATTGGAGTACACTAAGTCTCTACGACCCCGCCGTACTGTCCGGTGGGCTTGCCAAATATTACCGCAATCGTAGCGTGCATCCGCTTATTAACAGAATTGAATACAGTAAGCCTGTCCCTGTAGGCGGATCTGGTTTTGGTCCTGCGGGAACATCTATATTGAGAATTGGAGCAAGACCGCATATATTATCCGGCATGGAAAATACCGCTAACCGAACTCTTATCCACCATGATACTTATATGAAGTCAAACGGTAGGTATAAACAGTTTGCCGGAAGAATAGACTCCGTTAGAGTTTGGGAAAGAACATTAACTAAAAAAGAAATACTTGAACTTTACAATCTTGCTGCGATTGATGATATATATGGAAATCCAGTAAAGGATCAGAACAAAAATCTATCAAGTGCCGGAGCCAGTTTGAAAAAGGGTGTTATAGCCGACTGGTCTTTCGACTCAAATCTGACATCTCCTAGTTCAGTCGAATCAGCTTCCGCTCCTTCAGCACCTTCTGGTTTAAGTGTTTCAATAACAGAAGCCACAGATTCACTACAGGGTGAGGACTCAATCACTTATGATGTAAACGATTATTATTTAGATCTATCTTGGACTAACAATGCTTCTACTAGTGAATTCACGCACCTTCAAGTTCAAATAATAGACTCTGATTTGAATATCACCACCTCAACAAACAATAAATCTTGGTATGATATGGATGGTTTACCAAACGGTAAGTCCCCCGGAGAACCTTGGTTAAGTATACCACCCGGAATCGTGGCGCAAGAAGGTTGGGAGTCTACGGCTGTAGATGCAAGAGACTCAAGAATCATAAACTCAATAAGAGGAGCAACAAGGTCTTCATGTGACAACACCCATAACTCCTTGAGAATAATAAGATTTCCAGAGCTATCTGCTGATTTTCCAAATGCTACTCGTCAAAACACGAATTATAATCTTGGTGACAAGTTCAGAATTAGAATACGAGCTGTTAATCTAAACGCCGATGGAGACGGAGATCAATTCTTTTCTGATTGGTCAAATGTTGTAACAGTTACTATGCCAGCAGGAAATGCCGCAACTTCACAAGACGAGTGTGATTTAATTGATGTACAGCATGTGTCAAACGACCTGACAGCAGTAAGCATAACTCAGAGCGGCGATAAAAAAGTAGGTAGTTATTCAGCAGCTCTTAGCGGACATGGCATCTCAAACACTCTATACTCAGCAAGACCCACCTCTACGAGCGACGACAACTACAACCTATTTGCAAACGGCTCATCAATGTATTTGTCTAACACCTCACACCTGTATGAAAACCTACCGGCTGGTTCTCTAGAAAGATGCTCTTTTAGACCAGATAAAGATTTTGTTATGGCAGGTTGGTTTAAGATTGATGAGGGGTCAGGAGTACACACTATTGCTAGTAAATGGGATCATACCGACGAATCCAAGCAAGAGTGGATACTAAGAGCGGATATGGAATCTGGTCAGCTACAGATGATATTTAGATCAAAAGCGTATACAACTGGAAATGGAGACGTTTGCTGTATAAACATAACAAAAAGATCATCGCAACCAAATATAACTAGCAATGTATGGTATCATGTTGCGTTTAAGCTCTCCAGAACAATAAGAAACTCTGTTCTTCCACCGACACTTGGAATTAATAAGTCAACACGAGCAAAATATGTAACCACCGACCTAACCGTGTGGAGAAATGGTCTTAAGCAAAACTATAATGCAATACTTTCTCACGGAGCAAATGTAACTCCAACTAAAAAAGCTTCACAGTCCGCAAATGGAACAACCCTATTAGACATATTTGATGCTGATAGATGGCAGTCAGGCAGGGAAATTGTTAATCTATCTGATGTTACAAATCAAGTTTCCGAAGTAAACTTTGCCGCCTCTAACAAATTAATTTTTGGTGCAACGCCCGGAAAAGTGAATGTGGGTGGTGCTTATTTGAATAACAACACAGACTTTGCATTTGAAGCATTTTCTGGAAAGCTTGATTCTTGGGGTTATTGGACTGGGCCTAGTCACGAACTTCCCGGCGCACCTTCCCTCTACAACAATGGTACGGGCAGAAGTTATAGCACACTCACAGACATGCAGAAGAGGGTGTTAGTTGCCTTCTGGGATTTCGAGGAGTCTTCCGGTGATAGACTTGACTCTACAACAATACCAGCTCCTCCAGTACCAACCTTACATAGCTTCAATAAAAAACTGTTTATACAACAAAATTACTTTAAAATACTTCCTATTTCAATATCAGGAGCGATACCACCTCCGCAACCCATTTCCGCAAGTGGATTTTTTGCTGGTGGGCTATACACAGTAGGTCACGCAGAGCTAAATATTATCAATCAAAACTTCCCTAAAGGTTTAGCGTTAAATCTTAGAACAAATGTTGCAATGTCTGACGGCTCTTCTCCTGAGCTACCTCTCTACTTGGCTGCACCGATACTGCCAACAAGAGGTCTCTCCATATCAATCCCATACGCTACGACTGCGGGTAAAAGTGGTTTTAGAGACTCTCTTCCAATTACAATACCTTATACATATGACCCTGAAACCGCAACAAATTTTGGGGAAATTGATAACGGTCCTTGGCAATTTTCAGATAGCTTAAGCGGACCTATCCCAACATCAAACACAAATCTAAAGTTATATTTAGCTGGACCTAGCGTAGGAAAAATAGAAAACTTTACTGTAGATGGAACACCAATACTTACTGATGGAGCTATACTCTCAGGTGTAAATTCTTCTGGGGTATTCCCTTTAGCTACAAGAACATTATATATAAATTCATTACTTGGCACAAGAACAACAAAGTCAATGACGCTTTTTGCTGGTGCTAGCATACCAAGTGGTACTCTTCCTCTTTATATAAAGATGAAAAGAATATCAACAGCAAACGTAACTAATGATTTAGATGCTTTTGCCCAAAGAGCTTGGGGTTATATACCACACACTGGAGCAATTCCTTTATATATAGCTAGACCCGGCAACGATTCCACTGCAAATAGAATGCCGCTAGCCATGTCTGGAGCGACAAATAAAATAAATAACAATATAAAAATGTTCCTAAAAATAGACAAAACAAATGATAATATGAACTTAGTACTACATAACTTCACATCAAATAAAGACTTAACAATAACTATGGAGGCTTAAGAAATGCCTGTTATATATGAACACAGAGATGGTAATGAATACAAAATCATACCAGCACCATTCTGCACTGTGTCCAAGGAATACATAAGAAAAAGCTCTAGCACTTCAATGAACAATAGTTCTGACAAGGCTAATGGACCAGTTATAGGATCTACATTCAGGGTAACACTAACCGGAACGCTAACATCACATAAGGGATCACCACTTGTAGGTGTCTCAGGAGCACAAGACCGAACATTCCACAACTCAGGTGGATATCCAGCAGACAGCGATACAAGCTCCGGTGGAGATGGTGACGGTACTTGGGATTTTGGTAGCGCTCCTGTTTCAGGTTCTTCCACCGAGTCTGACAATGAACATTTTAAGTCGATATTACAGAAGCAGCTTGCCCTGAGAGAGTTGTTTGCGAAAGACGGTGGTAAGCTAACTATTAGCACGCCGACATATAAACCATTCGTTTGTTACCCTAGAGTTCTAGGTATAGATTTTGCTGACAGCGGTATCGGTGACTTTGGTTGGAACAGAACAGTAGACTATACTATCGAGTTAGAAGTAGATAGAATTACAGGTTTACCGGGCCCAGATGGAAAGATAGACGAAGACTGGGATAGAAAAGACTTTAGTGTTACAGTAGGTTCTACGACATATGACAGAATTTACCTTGAGGATGTCTCAGAAGACTGGGCTCTAGAATTTAACGAACAGGCATCAAAGCCTTCAGATGATGCGGATGATTCGACGATAGGCGATTTATGGACATTTAGAGTATCACACAACCTTTCAGCTACAGGAAAAGCCTCTTACGAAGGTGGAGCAGACCCAGTTAGAGAAGCTTGGGAAAATGCAAAACTATGGGTTCAGTCTAGACTAAAGGGGCCTGACGGATACGGGGAAACAAGCAGTTATAAGCCAACTGAGTCTACTGCCTTGGGTCTTGATAGTTACACTGCCTATGACCACGTTAGATCAGAAAACGCAGATGAATTAAACGGAACATATTCAGTAACTGAAAGCTGGCTTTTATCTAAGAACCCTTACCTAGAAGACTTTACTGTTTCAACAAGATATGATACTGAAAGCGGAGAGACAACAGTAAGTATAGAAGGTAGTGTCACGGGTCTTGAAACCAGAGATGCATCCAATATGGATGACGATTACGATATAGATGACACTTCTCATATAACAGCTACAAAATATAAAAATGCCAAAACAAGGTTTGATGAGCTAGTAGAGACAGAAGACCTAATCATAAAACAACGCTTGTCCAATATGCTTGAGACAACACTTACAGCTTTAGAGTTGCAGAGCAAGAGCAATACTAGAAATAAAGCCTCTGGTACTATAAACTATAGCTACGAGTTTAGGGACAAAAAGGAAGACTGTGAAGTATTTAAGGCTTGTTCTTCAGCGGTTCAAGACAAAATCAAAAAAAGCAATGTTCAAATAACATTTACTAATGCGGCAGATGTTTTTGCGGCAATTACGGTTTTGGGTAGAGGTGGAAGTTCTGCAAGTAACTACAAAGGAACGGGAGTAGCTACTGGTCCAGTATTACAAGACATGGGAACAACCACCCTTTCAAAAATAGCTTGCGCTATTGAAGTGACTATGGACTGTGACACTTCTTCAATTAGTGTTGCCACTGGAGACACTAAAGATGTAGTAGATTGTATTACACAGTGGATTGTAGACAATGTAAAGCCTAACCCGCAAACATATGTTGTTTTTGTGGAAGCAGATTCTGAAAGCTGGAATCCAATAACAGGAAGATATTCTAGAAATGTTACATTTGCTTATGGAACTTGTCCATAAAGTAAAGATATAATTAGTATGAGACTTAGGGAGGTCTAAGGAGGAAATGAATGGCAGCGCCAAGATCTATAGGCACAGATCTAGTATGCGGTAATTTTGAGCAAACTAGGTTTTGTGCGGCTAGTATATTAAGCTTTAGCTCAAATGTTGGGTGGGGAGCAGAGAGTAGCTCTGTAACCGCTGAGCTTGTAGAAGATAAATGCAATACTAAGAAAAAATTCTATTTCGGTGGGTTAAACACCGTAGGTGGAAGAGCTAACAGAGACCTGCTCTGGGGTAAAGTAGCCCAGTACACAACAGGAAAAGACCGATTCACAAAACCCGCTCCGGGAACACCTGCGCATTTCCAGTTTGCAGAGTTTGGTTTTCAGGGCATTGTTAGAGACTGGGAATATAAGTTCGGCACCTCTGGTGACACTATATCTATAAGTCTCTCTTCTCCAACACAATTACTTAATGACTCTATAGTTATTCTAGATGGATACAATGGGGTGAGTGCCGTTGACTTAAAAGGTATGCCAAACCTCCTCCCGTTCTTCGGCTGGGCAGAAAACTTCTATGGAGTAGCCTGCGACTCCCCCGCTCACACCGCCACCGCTTTTAATGAGTTTACAGCAGGAGCTGGTGGTATATATTATGCTCCAACAACTAAAATCTTTGGAGCTATCAAAAACACTGACGGCGTTCTTTGGGAGCAAGTTAGACAATACCTACTTCAGCTTGATCCAGCCGTGTGTTTTGGTGATTACTGTTATAAAGTAGACTTTAGCAGACTTCCGGGTTCTCCGGGGTATAAACTTCCCGGAACTCATATGAGTCTTCTTCAGATTGTAGAGACAGTGTGTCAAGATCATGGATTTGATTTTTATTGTTACCTAGATGATTCGGGTACAACCATTGGTGTTGATGTAATAGATAGAAAAGTTTTACCAATCACGGGTGTAATAGAAGGTTATGTTGCAGGAAACCCGCATGTAGTGTCTAGCTCATACGGTCAGGAAATTAGAGATGAGTTATGCAACTCTTTTCTTGTAGGTGATAATGTAAAAGTTATTTGGCAAATGGGTTTAAATTGCAACAAAGACAATGCTTCAGATGAAAACTGTGGTATATGGCCTTACTGGGGTCACATTGATGGGAATGCTATTATAGGTGAAGGAACCAATAATGACCACACTTTCTTTGTAGACGCTAGAACTTGGGGTATCAATGGACTTGATTTTTATATAATTGATGTGGGAGAAATTAGAGCAGCTCTTTCTGGAAGAGATAACTGGGAAGGTTATGTAAATGCAATAGCAAACTCTCAACCCGGAGCACAGCAAAATTGGCCAAACCTAAAATTACAAAGCGTTGGCCAAAAACAAAATCTTGTTAAGAATTTCAATATTAATGGAAACGGAAATATGCCTGACTTTAAACAACTGCTTCAGTTGATTCAAGCAGGAAAGCCTGTTGATCAGAAGTTATTACAAAACTGGGCTAACTTCTTTATTAATAGAAGAAATCAAAACCAAAACAACCCTAATAATCCACAGAAAACTCCTGCTGATGTTATTTACGAAAATGTTCAAAAAATGGGAAATGAATATTTTGGTAAAAAATATATGGTAAAAGTACCTTGGCAGTGTTACGACACAAGAGGTGTTGTGGGTCGAGATGACTTTAGAATGGATGTGAACTGGGAGCTTGCCGAAGGAGGATGGACTGAGGCATACGACATAATCGGTTTGAACAGAATAGCTGACCCTCTTGGTTTTGAAAAATTCAGGTCTGAAGAAGGGTTGTTGACATGTTTTACAACATTTCAGCCACTCAACAAACATCAAATGAAAGGGTTTACGACGGAAAACTCTTGGTTGAACCCAAAAGTCAATCCAAACAGAGCGTTTGTGGCAGCAAGTCCTGTTACAGATGAAGGAGATAGAGGTTTTGTATTTAAAAACTCTACACTTAGAACAGAGCCTAGAGCAATTATATCTTTAGGTTTTAATCCAATATTAACTAAAGAAGCTATTGGTGAAGATCAGATTCCAGCCGGATCAAATCTAATGAGAGAGTTTCTTCGTTTATTGACTATGCCTGATGCTGACATAAAGGCTACATTAGCAAGATTAGCAAAGTTATTTACTAATGCACCTGTAACAATGTCCGATATTCCCGGACTTCCATCTGCTGTAGCCCTTCCTATGAGAAGCACTAGAATAACCTACGGTCCTTGGACTAACACTAATGGTTTTGAGCTTGGTAAAACAGAGTTTATAAAAGATTCGGAGATTGCCCCTTGGAACTTCGGTAGTGTTGCAACAATGAATTTAGCGGCTAGGCTTAAGGTTGATTTTAGACAATCTAAACAACTTCTAGCTGAAAGAGGAAATATTCAGATAGCAGGGGCTCCAATAGTTAATCTTGCTG
>CAACVF010000170.1_pt1 | contig 13922 bp, 19 predicted proteins | sample 2381781 | NCBI WGS metagenome assembly CAACVF01 (sample SAMEA5211967, study PRJEB30684) | marine metagenome | biome: Marine; feature: Epipelagic; material: Water | collected 2015-10-15 | depth 60 m | reverse complement strand
AATGCCACCAACTCGGGTTGGTATCGTTTGACGATCAGCGATGAGACAGTCGAAAGTGAAGGTTCCTGATGTACGAGTACGCAGTGACAATAGATCGAGTGATAGACGGAGACACCGTAGATGTCATCTTCGATCTCGGGTTCAAGGTGTTCAAGAAAGACCGAATAAGACTGCTCGGAATCAACACGCCTGAGAAACGAACGCGAGATGAGGTCGAAAAGGCCAAAGGCATAGCGGCTACCGAATTTGCCAAAGAATGGTACGGAGCACAGAGCGCTATCCGTGTCCAAACATCAAAGGACGGAACAGGAAAATTTGGTCGAGTGCTTGGCAGAATCATTGGCGACGACGATGGCTGCTTAAACGATGTCCTCGTTGATAAAGGCCATGCCGTTGTGTATGACGGTGGCAAACGATAGGTTGCAACCACTAAGCAATGAACGCTAGCAACGGTTGTCCGTAGAGATGGCTATGCTTGCAACCATGCCACGAAAGCTCACCGACCTCGAAATCGTAGAGAACTCTGGCGTCGATCATCCGGCCCATCAAATTGAGGGCTGGCTGGTTATGAAAAGTCTGGAGGAGGCGCTTAGCGTCGCCGATAGGCATGAACCAATTAATGAGCAACTGGAGGGAAACGTGGAAGAAACCACGAACCTGCCAGATGAGACAGAAGCGGAAGTCACTGAGCAAGACGAGGTAACCCTCGAAATACCAGTGGTTGAAGAAACTGTTGAATCTGAGCTTGAACCGGTAGCTGCGTCGGTAGACGGGCCAGAACAAGAAGCCCTTGCCAAAGAACTGGCCGATCTTCGGAAAGAAGCCGAAGAAGCCAATGCTCTGGCAAAGAGCCTCATGAATGAGCGCGACGAAAACGCTGCTATAGCGAAAGCGCAGGAATGGAATTACATTCCTGCTATTAACGCGAGCGAATTTGGCCCTGTGCTGAAATCTCTACGTCACGCATCTCCTGAAGGCGCAGCCGTGGTTGAGAAAATTCTTGACTCAACCAATGCGACCCTTAGCGAATCAGAGTTCTTCACAGAACTCGGAAGCGCAGGCCAAGGAGCAGGTGATAGCGCTGCTGACGAACTTGACGCAATGGTTAAGTCAGCAGTCCTTAATGGAGAAGCAACCAACTATGCAGAAGGCATAGCGCGTGTTACAGCCAAGAACCCTGCTTTAGCGCAGCGGTATACTGAAGAACAACGGAGGCGTTGAAATGGCTGCTTATTCAGAAGGGCAGATGAAGATTGGTACGCTGAAGGCTGCCGCAGATTTGTCGGGAAAGCAGTATCACATTGTGAAGCTCGCTTCCGCTACGACAGTCAATGTCTGCTCGGCAATCACTGATATCCCAATCGGCATCCTGCAAAATAAACCCGAGTCGGGTGAAGCTGCTGAGATTACCTACATCGGAGTGACCAAGATTGTTGCTGACGGCACTATTGCCGCTGGCGCCAACATTGGTACTTCTTCTGATGGTCAAGCTGATTCAATCGCTGCCGGAACTGACACCACGGTCCGCCTAATTGGTACGGCCATTGGAGCAGCGTCCGCTGGCGAAACCTTCACCGCTCTTATCAACTGTGCCGGCGCAGGCCGAGCGGCTTAGGAAGGACTGAACAATGCCACAACCAACAGTAAGCGACGTTCACGTAGATGCGATCCTGACAAATATGTCAGTTGCGTATATGCAAGAAGCGTTTGCTTTCGTAGCTAACCGGGCTTTCCCACAGGTGAGCGTGCAGAAGCAGTCTGATAAATACTTCACGTATTCACAGGGTGACTTCTTCCGTGATCAGGTTCAGCTTCGTGCCGACGGTACCCAATCCGCAGGCACCGGCTACAGCCTTTCCACAGAGACGTACTCTGCGGACGTTTATGCGCTACACAAAGATATTGGTGATCAAGTTCGAGCGAACTCAGATGCGCCGTTGAACCCAGACATGGATGCCACTCGCTTCCTGACGCAACAAATGTTGATTCGTCAAGAAGTAGAATGGGCTGCAACTGCGTTCACGACAGGCGTATGGGGTACGGACTCAACACCCGGCACTCTTTGGAGTGCTGCTAGCTCCACACCGATTGCAGATGTCGAGGCTGGAAAGAACACTGTTCTTAGCAACACTGGTTACGTGCCAAACACGATGATCATGAGCTACAAGGTGTTCTCTGCCCTCATGGACAATGCAGATATTGTGGACAGGATCAAATACACCTCAACGGATTCGGTAACCGAGGATCTCCTCGCCCGTTTATTCAACATTGATCGTGTTTTGATTATGGCTGGCACATACAACACCGCTGCTGAAGGAGCAACTGATTCCTACAGTCAAATCGGTGATAGAGATGCCCTGCTTTGTTACACACCAGCTAATCCCGGCCTCATGCAACCCTCAGCGGGTTACACGATGGTCTGGAACGGTGTTAGCGCTGGTTTGGGTACCTCATCTGCGATTAGCCGCTTCCGCATGGAAGCTGAAAAGGCTGACCGTATAGAGATCGAAGCAGCTTGGGACACCAAGATTGTTTCATCAGCATTGGGTTACTTCTTTAGCAATCCAGTAGCAGCGTAGACCCCACCTTCTACGCCACTAACCAGAGGGTCGGGTCGGTAAGCCGGCCCGGCCCTCTAACTCTTTCTAAGGACCGCACATGGCTAGGATTGTTCCCCCGTACGCAGCGAGGAGACAACACTTTGTTAATGAGGTGGTAGTAACGAGGAACAGTGCCCTTTTCATGGGTGGCTGTTTTACTTGTGGTACCGGCGGTTTCACGTTAGATAGCGCTACAGAAGGTGTGCTCAATACGAGCACTCTTGGTGGTACTGGATCAGTGGTGGTGAAAGCGTTTAACGGCGTGGATAACACTGGGACACTGATCTATCAGCAAGCCATAGCGGAAGATGCGTCTGAGAACATTAACTATGATGGTGGCGTGGCCTGTCCCGATGGCCTATATGTCGAAGTCCTAGAAAGCGGCGCTGGAAATCAAACGGGCACAATTCTTGCCCACTGGAACGATTAAGGAACGATCATGGGTGCAATCCCTCCACCATACGCAGCGACTATCGAAGCGGTCGCAGATGCGTCAAAAGTAATCGTAAACGGCGACGCCATATTCTTTGGCGGCTGTTTTACTTCGGATGGCGCTAAGACAATAAAGATTTATGACAACGGGTCAGCAGCTTCTGGCACCTTGATTTATCAGGTTACGTTAGCTGCCGGTGAGTCAGCCAACTACAGAGTTGCTGGCGGTATTGCTTGCACTAACGGTATCTACGTGTCGTTAAGTGGCGGAGGGACACACGTCGGTTCTGTGTTCTATGCGACATGACATGGACTTATTCGGGTGATCCGGCGACGAATGCGAGAGACTCGATTCGGTTTCTAATTGGTGATACCGACACGAATGACCAACTCATCAATGATGAGGAAATAGCGTGGGCCAATAATCAGGTCACTGGTTCGGATACGTCAACGGCGTCGCTGTATGAGGTCTCGTCACGTTGCTGCATTACGATCGCATCCAAGTTTGCTCGGGAAGCTGATAAACGGGTAGGTGATCTGCACATAAGCGCTCGACAAAAAGCTGAGTCATACCGAGATCAAGCTGAGTACCTAAAAGGCCTGTCTGCGAGAGAAGGAAACGTACCAACTCCGTATGCCGGAGGCATCAGCATCAGCGACAAGATCGCTAATGACAAGGATTCTGACATCTACCACACATGGATCAACAGCGGCCAGTTCACGAACATCGATGATGGATCCGAAAAGGTGTTAGCGGACTATCGAGGTGCAGATAGATAATGGCTACGTCAAGTGCCTTAGATCCGCAGTTTAAGAAATTGATGCCATCGACCGTAACGATTCACGCGACAGGCACCAAAAACAACTATGGAGAGTTCTCGTACGCCGGGGGCGGAACGACTTACAGTGCCCGTATAGAAAAAGAAAACCGGATGCTGAGAACGGACGAAGGCAACTCGCTCACGTCGGATACAACGGTTTACATTTACGGAGAAGCGTCGTCACTGAACTTAGATTCAAAGCTGACGTTGCCGGACGGAACTGTTCGAGTCATATACGCCATTGACACTGTGGTAGACGAAACCGGAAACGTGCATCATCAATCGATTTACTGTGGGCGATAATGGCTGGCGACTTTGGGATTCGTATAACGGGCTTTAAGGAAGTAAAGCGTCGCTTAGAAAAAGCGGATGACGCAAGTCTCAATGTTCGGCGTGCTGCGTTTGAAGTAATCAATGAAGTGTTCAAAGATTCGCAACGGTTAGTTCCAAGAGACACGGGAGCTTTGGCAAGCTCCGGGGAAATCAGTCAAGACCTGAAGAAAAACGGGTATTCCTTGTCCATTGCTTATGGAGGACCGTCGGCGGATTACGCCATTGTTGTTCACGAAGATGTCAAAGCGTTTCATGCTCCGCCTACAAGGTCGAAGTACCTCGAAGCTCCGTTCCATGAAAAGCGCGACGAGATGGCAAAGCGATTAGCGAAAGCAGCAAAGCAAGGAACGAAGGGCATCTGATGAGCACGGTGTATGAGGTTGGGACATACCTTGGTACGAATGTCAGCGGCTTGACGTTGGGGACCAACTTGTTTCTAGGGGACATGCCAGAAGATCCTGACATATGCGCGACTGTTTACGAAAGCACGAGCGCTGGGCCGATTATGACGGGCGGTGGTACAGGAGTACCGCAAATGGAGCAGCCGAATGTCATGCTGCATGTCCGTCACACGAGCTACGCCACAGGACGCAGCTTGATGGAAACGTGCTGGCAAACGCTTTCAAAGATTGAGAACGAAAACTTGACGAATGAATCGGCAGCGAATGTGCTGTACCTGCGAGTGCAGCCGCTCGGAAGTCCTGTGTTGTTGGCTCGGGATGAGCAAAGACGAACGCTGTTTACGGTGAACTTTGCAACGGTGAAAGCTCTTAGTACGACGGTGTAGTCATGGACTTGTATGGCGAAGGCACGACGCCAGAGGCAAAGGCTCGCCAAGTTAAAGTGCGCTGTGTGAAGTGTGAGCGTTTGTTGGCGGAGATGGTTACTGCGCCGTGGGCGATCAAGTGTCCTCGGTGCAAGCACGTGAACCGTCAAGACGACGATTCTGAAAGCGCTTAGAGGATTTCTATGCAGAAAAACATGGATACACACTGAATAGCCCATTTGCTCCCACAGCTCACTCACGGCTCTCTAACAGGCGTACACCTATCTGCACTACTACCATCCCATAGAGTTTCTGTTAGGCGTTTCCCCACTTCAAAGCATGTTTTTTGTGTTTTTATCTAACGAGTATTAGAAATAGATTATTCACTGGTGATGAATAATTATTCACTCCGCAATCAGGGCAACGCTGATATTAATACTTGACGGCAGGATGATAGGATGCTAGGATGGTATTAGAAGTTGAAGTTGGACGACCGAATACCGCCAGCTAGGCAGCTTGCTTATGTACCTTGACAATCTGGCCTTAGACCCCGATGGGAAATCGGTATTGACCAGCGAGTTGGTAGCTCGTAGGGCCTCCATAGATCCAAAGCGTAAACCCAAAACTGAAAGGAGCGCTCCATGTTTAACTGGAGTGTGGCAGCGTGTAAGAACGTCGCCGAAATATTCGTCCATATAACAGATGGCAAGTTTGAGGTGATTGGCGCAACGCCAAATCAGCTAAACGAAATGCGAATAACCTTAGATATTGCAGCATGGTGTGGTCTTGTAAAAGCCAATGTTGATAATCCGCAAGAATGGTTTAACCGGTACAAGTGCATTGCAAGAGCAATGGGCCTAACCGTAAGTCTATTCAAGCCAGCGACAGCGTTTGATAACGTCGCAGAGTTCGATCAGTGGATGGCAACACCAATCCAAGAAACGAACTTTGTGAACTTTATCAAAGAGCCGTCATTGACGGAATATTGGACTGACCAACAGTTGACGTTGCAAGACGTTGAACGGCGAGAAGGATTAACTACAAATGGTAGTTACCCAGCTAGTCGAGCAGAGTTCAGACGTTCTCTATATCGCATTATGCACAATGAGGAAGATAGCTTCTACAACGAGCAGCAGGCCGCTCGCATTGAAGCCGATGCAGTTGGCGCATACAAGCCCCTAAAACGCTAAAAAGAGTGACTGTGGCCCCGAGTAATCGGGGTCATTGTCGCGTCGTGTAAGGTATGGGACAGTGACCTCAGTGTCCTGTGCCCAGCGTGGCCGGTCCTTTGGCCGCGCCATGCTCAAACGAGGAGGCGCGATGCCCAAATACAAAGTGACCGGTGGCGATGACGGCGAGTCTGGAATTGAGTTCTCAGGTAAACGCTATGAAGCTGGATCGACTGTTGAAATGCCAAGCAAGAAAGCTGAATGGATGGTTGAGATCGGCATTCTGGAACTAAGTGGCAAAGCCAGCGTTGAAACATCGAAAGCTGAGGACGAATAATGCCTACGTTTATTCACGGCAAAGGAACGAAAACCTATATTGACGAGTTTGATCTAAGCGATTACTTCAACTCGGCTGATAGTACGTTTTCAGTTGAGACAGCAGACATAACTGCGTTCGGTGCGTCATCAAGATCTTTCATCCCCGGATTGCAGACTGCGACGATGGGTTTGAGTGGATTGTGGTCTGCCGATACAGATGGCTCCGACGAAGAACTGAATGCTCTGCTTGCTAACGCAACAAGCCCTCTCTCTACAGTAGCGATCCAAGCTGGAACGATTGGCAACAGCGCAATCTTGATGCAGTCCGATGAATTGACGTACAACATTTCGTCACCTGTTGCGGACATCGTTTCTGTTTCTGCTGATTTTCAAGCAACCACTGATGGCACCACTAACTTGACCTATTCAGGGCAGAGCGGTGTTCAGTTAACAACTGGCGCTTCGATAGCGCACGGTGCGCTCGGTAACTTGGGTTCAGTTGACAATGCAGCGTCAAGTGCCAACGGCGGCTTCGCAATTCTTCACGTCCCAGCAAACACAGTTGGTGGTGGCGTAACAACAATCAAGGTTCAGCACTCGGCGGATAACGCCACGTTCGCTGACCTCATCACGTTCTCAACGGTTGCGGCTTCGACCAAGACCTCTGAGTTAAAGGCGGTCTCTGGGACCGTCAACCGTTATATCCGTGCCACGGCCTCAACCGCTGGCTCATCCGGAGCGATCACATATATGTTGTCGTTCGCAAGGTTCTAGGAGGACCAATAAATGCCTACATTCGTACACGGTAAAAGTGTTGACTTTGCTCTCGATGACACGGGAGGCACAAGCCGCAACATTTCCGACACACTCAACTCTGTTGACTTCCCCGAGGTAACAGAGACAGCCGATACAACTGCCTTCGGTAGCTCCTCGCGAAGTTTCATCGTTGGTTTAGAGTCAGCGTCGTTCTCGATCTCTGGTCTTTGGGACGCAACAGTGGACGGTTACATCAAAGGTGGCACCGAACCAGCATCACGCTCCTTTATTTACGGGCCTGCTGGATCAACCAGTGGCAACATCAAATACACCGGCGAAGCTATCCTGACGAACTATTCCGTATCATCCCCTGTGGGTGATGTAGTCACTTATTCGTGTGACCTTCAAGTCACCGGTGCGGTAACTCGCGGAACCTACTAATCCCGATAATAAAGGAGTGACCTAAGTGTCCAGACTTGCAGATCAGATTCGTGCCGCGCACGATGTAACAACCGAGTTGTACGAAATCCCCGAGTGGGACGTGATTATTGAGCTTCGCTCAATGTCCGCTCGTCAACGAGCCTCGTTTGCTTCAACTATTGATGTTGGGGCAGATGGGACCATTGAGCTTGGCGCTAATCGTGTCGAAGTGATGTGGAGCATGGTTATACAGGCGTGCTGCTTTGACCCCGAAAACGGTGAAGCTGTTTTTGAGGCAGAGGACTTGGAATGGCTAATGGAAGAAAAAAACGCTGGAGTAGTAGATGCTCTGGCGCAAGCCTGTCTAGGTGTGAGTGGCATGGGTGCGGATTCGGACGACGACGCGGGAAAAGACTCCTCGGCTTCCGAGACAGCCGAGGAAACATCAGTCCCGAACGAAGATTCTATTTCCAACTAGCCAGAGAGCTTTCCATGACCGTTAGTGAACTCCTCGACCGGATGAGTGCGAGTGAACTAACGGAATGGGCTGCTCTTTATCAGCTAGAGGCTGGCGAACGGGAACAAGCTACTAATCGTGCTCGTGCGAAGTCGAGGATGGGCTAATGGCAGATCTCGATGGCGGCACAGTAGAGGTAACGCTCACTGTAAATGACAAACTCACTAGCGGCTTAGACAAGGCGACTAAGAAGCTAGCTACTGCTCAAAAGAAAATGCAGGGATTCTCGGATCGTGCTGCACGAGTAGGAAAGAGCATGACGGTAGGGGTTACGGCTCCCATCGTTGCCGCGGGGGGCGCTGCCTTCAAGATGGCGTCAGACTTCGAGAAGTCAATGACCCAGATTCAGTCGTTGGTTGGGCGGTCAGCTAGCGAGGTTCAGAAGCTCGAAAAAGATGTGTTGCGGTTGTCAGGCAAAACAGCCCGGTCTCCGCAGGAGCTTGCCGAGGCCATGTTCTTCCTGACCTCCGCTGGTTTAGATGCCGAGGGCGCTGTGGCAGCGTTAGAAGCATCAGCAAAGGCGGCTGCGGCAGGGCTAGGCAGCACAGTCACTGTGGCTGACGCGGTGACCAACGCAATCAACGGGTATGGCGCTGCCAACATGACAGCTTCACGAGCGACAGATGTGTTAGCGAAAACGGTTGAGCAAGGTAAAGCGTCTGCCGAATCGCTGGCTCCACAGTTCGGACGGCTTATACCAATGGCTGCCGAATTAGGTATCCAGTTTGAGGATGTGGGTGCCGGGTTAGCGTTCCTCACACGAGCGTCGGGTTCAGCGGAGCAGGCTTCCGTTGCTTTGCGTGGAGTCATGTCGAAACTCATTAAGCCCTCGCAGCAAGGCGTCAAAGAGTTAGAGAAAATGGGCATGTCGATGGAAGATCTGCGCGCTGTCGTCGAAGATGACGGGCTGCTGGCAGCTTTGGACATGCTGAAAACGGCGCAAGACGAAAACGGCTTCAAGATGGAGAAGTTCTTTGAGGACGTAGAAGGCTTAAACGGTGTTCTCCAACTCACCGGACCAGCGGCTGCTGACGCTGCCAAGATCTTCGATGAACTAGGCAACGCAGCCGGTAAGACAGAAGAAATTTTTGCGGTTGTAGCAGAGACCACTGACCACAAGATGAATCAGGCCATAGCTGATTTCAAAGCTGCAATGATTACGTTGGGTGAGCAAGTTATCCCAGTTGTGCTTCCGATAATCGAAAAGTTTGCAGGGTTTATCGGTGGGCTTGCCGAATCGTTTGGAAACTTGTCGCCGGGAATGCAAAAAGCCATCGTCATTATCGGTGGAGTAGTTGCAGCAGTTGGTCCTGCGTTAATCGTCATGGCTTCGCTTGTCAACGCCATTAAGACTCTAAAGACCGCTTTGATGGGTGCCCACCCTGCCCTACTACTAGTTGGTGCCGCAGTTGCCACAGTGGGTTACATCATGGCTAAGAGGGCGTCTGATGCAGCTAACTTCCAGAAAGAGGTTGATAAGGCGAAAGAAACGCTACAAAAGATCAACCCGGAGCTAGAAGGTGTGTCAACACGGTTGCAAGCACTAGCGGACACACTCCCTGATGCTGCTGATCCGATGCAAGAGCTAGCAGCGGCGACCGAAGAATTTTCAACTGAAGCTCTGTTTGCTTCTAAAGCGTCAGACCAAAAGCTCTACAAGTCGTTTCAGAAATTGCGTGACGCTGGCGTCGAGTTCGACAAGGTATTAGTAGAGGACATAGACAATCTGGATCAATTCATCACAGAGCTTGATCGTGGTGGAAGAATGTCTAAAGCAACTATCGACCAATTCTCAAGGTTAAGTGGCGAAGGTAGAGAGCTGGCAACTGAATTTGCCAACTTGCATGACGCTGGCGAAATAACAACAGATCAGATGCGAGATCTTCTCGACGGAGTAGAAGAAGTCAACGAGTCGTTGGCTGAAGCACAGAAACAGTCAAGAGAAACAGCGCAAGAGTTCCTAGACAGCAACGACACCTACAAAATCATCACGCAATCCCTCGGCTACGCCGGTGCGGCAGCAGACGACTTCCATCAAGACCTCAAAGACATGGGCGACGACAAAGGACCACGAGAGGCGTTGCGTCACCTCGAACAACAGGTAGAAGAAGTCGCTGCGGCCCACGAGTATGCGACGACTGAGTTCGCTAACTTCCGAGAGGAAGGCAAAGCAGCCGCAATCCAAGCGGAAGAAGTGGCTCAAACATGGGAGCAACTAAAAGACATCGCCGATCAACGTGCGCTCTATTTTACGTTAGCGCTGGATACCAGCGGACTGTACGAACAACTCAACGAAGCCATGAGTGCGATCATCGACGTAGGTTCTCTGATGCCGGGGGGCGACTCGACTGCCCTCGAAACTCAATTAGCGATCTCGCGGCGAATCTCAGCCAAGCTCGTAGACACCAAAGCTGGAGACAAGAAAGCTGTGTCAGCAGCAGCGACCGCAGCAGCACGAGAGTTTGAGCAATTCTTTAACTCAGCGATGGGTCTCGGAGATCATGGGCTATCGGATTCGTTTGCGGAAGCTATCGTCGGGTCACCGCAAGATATTGAAAAGGCGTTCGCCAAACTGTTCGATAAGGCGTTCGATGATGGGCTAACGAACATACCCGGCCTGCGAGCCACCCTATCGAAAGCGCTTGAAGCCAAGAATGGGTTAATTGCTCTCGCTGAACAGCGCATAAATCTTACGAACGTGCTGGCGAAAGCAGAGGATGACTTAGCGAAAGCCATAGGTAGACAAGAAACCGCGCAAGCGCGAGTCAATTCGCTAATGAATGACCGAACAAACATGGCTGCAAAAACAGCGTCATCGTTTGGGTTCAGTTTCGGAGAAACACCGGGGGCTAAGGGTCGAGCACAACAACTGCTTCAGCAATACACAGCGTTCCATCTCAACTTAACGAAGTTGCGAGACCGAGGATTCCCAGTAGACATCATCAGTCAAGTCATCGGGTTAGGTGCGTTTGCAGGTAACCAAACAGCACAAGAACTGCTGTCAATGGGCGACACGGACTTCACAGAGTTCCTCGGCTCGCTCACTGGTATCAGCGCTATCGGCCAAGCAATCGGAAATCTGCAAGCTGGCATGATGTTTGACGCGTCGATAAGTGGAGCGCAAGGGTCACTTGCTAGCGCTCAAAGCGACGTATTCATGGCTCAGAACCGTGTAACGATGGTTGGAGATCAGCTAGCTGCTGTTGGTCCAGAAATGGCTGCACTGGCTAAAGCCATGCGGCTGGACTTCGGCAACGGTATAGCGGACCTAGTTCGGTCAATGGATCCGTTGCCCGACAAGCTGCAACAAGTGTTCAACATTTTCCTCGCTGACATCCAAGCCATCATGCTGGGCGAAAGCAAAGGTATTACGGCGCTAGGCACAGCAGCAACAGGAAGCATCCCACGGCTAATCGCAGCAGTAGCAGCGTCAGGGGCAGTGGCAGGAGGTGGCATATCCGGTATCAACGGTGGCGGTGGCGGTGGGGGCGCTGGTGGTGGCCGTGGTGGCAATGCACCGGGCAGCAAATCCAACCCGATTGCGATTACGCCCGTCAAGGTTTCCAGTCTCTCCCCGTGGGCTGCGGCAGATGCTGGATCACTGGGTATCCCAATGGTCAACGATCTTGCTCGCAAAGCAAGCAACGCTGTGGCGTATGGAATGGCGGACGCTGGTTCGTTCGGAATTACAAGTGGACGCAATACCAATATTGACGCTCTCCCCGGTGGCGGTGTCGTCATCAATGTTCAAGGGTCAATAGTCACTGAAAAAGAAATCATTGAAGTAGTGCGGCAAGGAGCGCTCGAAAACCAGCGTTCCGGCAAAGCGTGGACATTGGATGTGTTGACGTAATGGCGACAGCAGCAACTGTCAAGGTCACAGTCCGCTTCTCCACGAGCGCCTCGTTCGGTCCTCCACTCATTCTGAATGACGCAACCACACCGCTAGACACTGGTGTTCTCGCTGACTCAGCGGTCAGCATATTAGATCTGACTAGCTATGTTCAGAGCATCACCACTAGTCGTGGCCGCTCAAGAGTGCTTGACACGTTTGAGGGTGGTATTGCTACGGTCCAATGTATCGACACGACTGGCGTGCTTGATCCTGACAACGGCACGTATGCCGGTGAGATCAAACCGATGATCCAGATTGTGATTTCAGCTACCCACGGCGGCACAGAACGACTTCTGTTCAGCGGTTATATCGAAGCGTGGAACTACACCTACCAGCAAGACATTGACGCCTCATATGTGACGATTAACGCTGTTGACGGGGAACGAATCCTCAACTTGGCAAACGTCAGCACAGTCGCCGGTCAATCCGCAGGCCAAGACACAGGTACCCGTATTAACAAAATCTTGAATACGATCTCGTGGCCTAGCTCTGAACGATCAATCGATACAGGCGACACAAGTTGTCAAGCTGATCCCGGTACGCTTCGCACTTCGCTTCAAGCGATCAGGAACTGTGCGACCACTGAGATCGGTGGTTTCTACATGGACACGGACGGCAAAACGAAGTTCGTGAGCCGATCCAACACGATCGCGGCGCTCGCTACTACACCAACTCAGTTCAATGACACGGGTACTCAGATTCCGTATGTGTCGCTTGACTTCAACACTGACGACACGGTTCTTGCCAACAAGATCAGCGTCACTCGAATCGGTGGGTCAGCCCAAGTGGCATCGGATGCGACTTCAATCAGCACCTATTTTGAGAGGAACCTGACCCGAACTGGTTTGCTGATGGAAACCGATGCTGTGGCTATGGACTACGCAGAGGCGGTACTTGCTACACGCAAAGACGCTGATTTGCGGATCAAAGGAATGACGATTGACTCCACCGCTAACGTGACAGCTACCGTGAACGCTGCGTTAGATACGGATTTCTTTCAACCGATTCAAGTGACTCGTGCCCAGCCGGGTGGCGGCTCGATTACACGTAATCTGACAGTTCAAGGAATACGTCATAACATTACGACTACCAGATTCTTGACCACGTTCAATACGGCTGAACCTCTCGTAGAGGGATTCATTCTGAACGACTCACAATACGGTGTGCTCGATACGAGTGCGCTGGGATATTAAGGAGAAAAAATGGCTGCACCTCTAGGTTGGAAGGACTTCGCTTCCGGTGACGTTTTGACGGCTGCCGATATGGACGGCTACGTGATGGCACAAATAATTGGCGTGTTCGCTGACGCCACCGCTCGTGATGCTGCTATCACTTCGCCACAAGAAGGCCAACACGCATGGCTTAAGTCAGACAACAGCCTGTATTTTTACACAGGATCTGCATGGGAAGCATCCCCTGTTGGTGACATCACGGGAGTGACCGCTGGATCTGGCTTGACCGGAGGTGGTGCTTCGGGTGCTGTCACGTTGAAAGTCGATACCGACGCAAAAGGCGACCTCGTTGTTGGAACCGGCGCAGATACCTCCACGAAACTTTCGGTTGGCACAAACACTCATGTGTTGACCGCTGATTCAAGTACGGCTTCTGGTTTGGTTTGGTCTGCCCCTACTACGGGTGACATAACCGGGGTGACGGCTGGCACCGCTTTATCTGGTGGCGGTAGCTCAGGATCGGTGACGCTTAACTCTGATGTGAACGGCGCAAGCGCAGTTACCGCAGTAGCTGGCGACTACGTTCTGATTAGTGACACTTCAGATTCCAACAACACAAAGAAAGCATTAATCAGCGACATTGTTTCGCTGGTCCCCGAATCAGACCCAATACCGCTTATCATGGCACTTAGTTAAGGAAACATCATGGCAAACACATTCAAG
>CAACVF010000008.1_pt2 | contig 13983 bp, 14 predicted proteins | sample 2381781 | NCBI WGS metagenome assembly CAACVF01 (sample SAMEA5211967, study PRJEB30684) | marine metagenome | biome: Marine; feature: Epipelagic; material: Water | collected 2015-10-15 | depth 60 m | reverse complement strand
CGAGACGAATGCCCCATGTTTGGTGGTGGGAAGTTAACAATAGCTGGCTATGGCGGCAGCAACAATAAGATTGAGTTTAATGATGCTAGAATAATATCAGTAGAACTTCCTGAACAGAACGAGGAAACCGCTGGTGTACAAAATCTAGAGTACAGCTTTACCTTTGAAGCATACAAAGACACCTCTAGCTCTGCCAATACCGGAGCAACAACCGCCCCTCAACAACCCGAATATAAACTAGCTTCTGCCGAAGAAAGCTGGGACTTGTCTCTCAATGAGGGGCAAATGGTATTTCAGAACAGTGAGATAGACGGCAACACGCCCTACAAAACATGGACATTAACACACACAGTTTCTGCCACAGGTTTGAAGAAGTTTTCAACTGGGGCGGGTCTAGACACCGATGGTGAAGCTTGGAGGCAGGCGACTAAGTATGTTGGAAGCAGGCTTGTTGATGATCCGAAGAACGCTATAGTAACAGACATAATGAACAATAGTGATATTGTTACAGAGTTTGGCCCCTTTTATATGGATAAAGAGGGCGATAGCTCAAATCTATCATATAACTTAAGTTCGGATTATAAAGCCTACAATCACGTAAGACAGGTACAGAATGATCAAGCCAGTGGAACCTGTTCAGTAACTGATACATGGGTAATATCTGAGCTAAATCAACCTGTAAGTCACGATATTGAAATCAGCCTTGAAGCTGACCCTGAAGCAAAAGGAAACACTATAACCGTTAGCGGTACAATTCAGGGGCTAAGTAGTAACGGCATCGACACCAATACAGACGATAAATACACAAACGCCCTTTCCGCCCTAGACACCGTTCTTGGTAAGGCTTATGATGCGGCAAATGCGGTCTACACGTCCTCTGGGTTAACAAAAGGCCTTGTTAATAGACAAAAACAAAAAAGCGTGGGTCATGGGAAGAGTAGTGGCACTATAACATTTAGTGTGACGTTTGACGATATACCCGTTACCACAGCCGGTGCCGTCAAAGAGGAAGTGAATTTAACATACGATAATTGGGATCTTGAAAACAAGGTGGTTGCTATTATAGGTGTTATTGATAATGCTGGTGGCCCAGTTATTCAAGACATGGGAACCACTACCGAGAAAAAGCTCAATGTATCTGTTGACATAACTATGGATCAAGACAATAGAACAACAAGACCAGATGGAACACCCCTTGCTTTATTATATATATCAACGGACATTGTTGATACTTTTAGACAAACCAAGACCGAAAGCTGGAACCCTTTTACAGGCGTTTACAATCTTTCGTTGTCTTTTGTAGGAACCGGATCAGCATAGGATAAAAAATGGTAAGTAGCGTACAATCAGCACCAGAACCCCCACAGTTATTTGGACTCAAAGTTCAAAATATCTCCTCATCTATAGGATGGGGTGGTCAGGGTGGTACGTGTACACTTTCATTAATTGATGAGGGCACTCCCCCTGATCTTCCGGCAAATGGAACAGCGGTGGGCTTTAACTTCCAAGCTTTTAGTTTTGGTGGACACTTACAAAGATGGACATATAAACAATCTCAGAGTGGAAGATTTTACGAGATTGTGCTTGAGTCGCCAGCAAAACTATTGGACGGTGTTCAGGTCATATTGTCAGATTTTGAAACTGGTTATGCCGTAGATGGAAGCAAGAATTATTTAACAACACAAGTAAAAAATGTTTGGAATGCTTTTGCTCACTTTGAAAGTTATGCGTATGGTGGCGAGTTTGGAAGAGCGGAAGTTTCTCCGGCGGGGATGCCTGTCACTAAGCTTTTTGAGGCACTTGCGGTTTTTGGGGCTGGTGGAGGAACTTTTGGCGGGAAGATTGTCTTTGGCGAAAGTGAATACACTATGGATTTTAGCGAGTTGGAATCCGCTGTTTTAGCAAGGGCTCCTTACTATAGGGTGAAGGGGCCTGTTCAAAATATCAATGGCCTTCTTTCTGATCTATGCGAAACGATTCAAGTTGACTACTTTGTTCAGGTAGATGCTCCTAATAATGGAGTTATAGAGGAGCCACACCTTAAGGTTAGAATATGCGACAGAGCAGAAGTCGAATCGGGTATAATCAATAGCTATATAGACGGTCTAAAGGACAGCGGGATTATTGTTAGCTCTAGCGTTGGACAAGAGTTACAAGATACAGCCACCGGCAAGGTAAAAATTGGTGGTGCTGCCAGTCGTTACTATGTTGCTAATGTAGGCGGGGTTGGAGTAGCAGCCTATTCGGTGTGGCAGAAGTTTGGTAATGAGGCCGCTTGGCAGATTGGTGGTTTAGTGCAAACAGATTATGGTTCTCCATTTTCCAGCACTCTAAATATTCCGCTTCAAAGGGGCGGCGATTACACGGCTACCGTTTTTGAACTTAGAATGGCGTTAGGCGGCCAACAGGCTTGGGAAACCTTTAAGGTGTTTCAGTGTATAGCTGAAGTAGAACCTAATGGGTATGATCTAAATACTGTTCCAGCCATCGGAAACGTAGAGGCTAACAAAACAATACTAAACTTAATGACATCAGGTAGAGCTGATGCACTAGACCTCGCTATTACAAGTTCGCGTTTAAGTAAAGCATATAGCGAGTCACTTAAAAAAGAAGCTCAAAACATATACAGCTCTGTTAACAAAGTGGCCACTGAGTTCTTTGGACAGATTTTTATGGTGCCACTGCCAGTTGAGCCCGGAGGAATAGGTAATAATTTAAGGTTTATTGACCCAGAAGGCCCAGCCGGTAGAACAAATTATGAGGCGTCTTGGGAAATATCTGAATCTGCTTGGAATAATGACTTCCCGATAGGCGACTGGAATTTTTATGATGGCGGTGGGAGACTTCAGGCTGTATCCGCCTTTGATAATAGTTTTAATATTGACTATAGCCCTTTGGGATCAGATTACGCTGTTACCAGTGCGGGATCGGTTGCGACAACCAAGGGTGGGCCAATGAAAGATATCTTTTGGCTTGGTAATGAATATAATGCGGTGCCTCACTGTATAGTTAAATCCGGTGCTCAACTTAGAGCATATGACGGTATAACCACTCCAGACTTCGGCGTAACGGTTTTAGCAAATCTATTTCTTGGTATTAACATCCCTGCGTCAGCATACATCAATCCCGGCAAACAATCTGTTCAGGTTCCCATCCCCCCAGACGTGGCTGTTCCACTGGATATAGGTATTCCACAAGAAAGTACTCGATATACTTGGGGGCCTTGGTTTGCTTGGAGCGACGTAGCAAACGGAAAATCGGAAGTAGAGGTTGATTCCAACATGAAGCCAGAAACTTTTGGTAGCGTAGCCGCTATGGATCAGGTTGGATTTGGAAGTGTATTTTCTGGATTGGCTAGGATTGAGGCCGTGGAAACGGGGGCAGTAGAACTAGCACAGGCTCCAGCATTTAACATGGGGGATAAATTTGCCGCTGCTGGGCCATACGTCACAAGTCTAGACATAAACATAGGAACGGACGGTTTTAAAACCTCCTATAAGTTTAGCACATGGACGCCAAGTTTTGGAAAGCTTGCTAAGTATAATGCAGATAGAATCTCTAGAGTTAATAAGGCTGGTATAGCTTTGATGAAAGCGGAGCGTGGAAGATTTAACAACATTCCGTTCCCCAAGAGAGAATTTAAACCAACACAATTTGGAAATTCCGCTAACGGCGGGCAGGGGTTTGCGGGACAAGGTATGGAACTAATGAATATGATGTTCAAAGTAATTTAAATAGGACGGGAAAATGGCATTACAGGTATCTGGAAATTTTAGCACCATTAAAGATGGGGTTTCTGTCACTTTAGGGAGGGATGAGACGAGTACCTCTACTGCATTTAACAGTATGGAGCAGTTTGTTTCTCCTATACAGATTAACAAAGGTCACAATAGTCCCACGCCCGGATTTCGACAACCCTTTGTTTCTAGGGAGCAGCCCAACAACGTGTACTATGGGGGCAACTCCGTAAGCCCAACCATATCTGTTCTTGATCCGTATTTTCCTCAGATTGACGGCGGCGATGGCAGTATTGCATTTGCACAAAATGACTATCGTATAGTTCTTCATGATATAGGACAGGATTTTAACCTAAAAAAATTCGAGTCTTTGGGGTATACAAAGTCACAGATCAATGCTGTTAGGACAAACGCTCTGCGTGGTCCCCTGATGATGTCTGGTTGGGGATATAGCGTTTGTGATAAACCAGTCCCCCAAGATCAATCTGGAAGGTTTCACAGCGGTGAAACGATGAAAAACAGGGCGTCGTGGAAAACTGGGCCGATTCACATCCCTTGGGACGAGGAGAGGCAGGTCTGGGCGACTCAGCATAGAATTGTTTATGGTGTGGCTCTTTCAGCTATAAGGGCTCCTGCAAACGTATGTACCCCCACCTCATTTGCGGTTGGATTAATGCGTAATACCAATGGTTTCGTTGAAGAAGAAGGCGAGGTAATCACCGTCACGAACAGAGACCCAAGCTTAGAGCAGGATTATTACGAAAACGCTATATTTGTAATGGCTATAAAGCTGAATTATGAATGGCTACCGTTATGGGTGGGATGTCCGGAAGAACCAGCCTGTGGGTGTGAAGATCAACCACCAAAACCAGAGTGTGTCATAGACAGATGTGCTCCATGTTTATAATAATAAGACAATTTTACAATAATCGAAAAAAACATAATTTAATGTGTATACATAGTATAAAGCCTTTATTCTAGAGGAGAACTAAAAATGGCAGAAATTAATTTTCAACTCTTACACAATGCTAATGGAACGGCTGCTGTGGACAATCTCGGTGGTTCCGGGCTTGCCTTTTATGGTTCTTCCGCAGGTTCGTCTGTTCAAATTGGCGAATATCAGGGAATGACACGTATTGCAAGCGCTGATGGTTCAACGTATGTCGATGAAACCAATAACATTAAGTATAAAACAACGGTATTTCCTAGTGGGCAGTGCAATATTGGTGGTCAGTTCGGTACTGCTACAGACATTGGACTATCTGGTATTAAGACATTTCAGGGTACTCTGGGCATCGAATTTGGCCACACAACCGCTGTGAAAATTCAAAACGCCCAGCTTAGAATTTATGACAGATCCAACATCAACAATCCGGCTAGTGGTGTAAATACCAAGGTTGCTGAAATTGTAAACCATAATGGAACGTCATATAACAGTCAGGGTTCTCTTGGTGTTACATCCAATGCTGTCGGTAGTGGAGATGCCCTTTGGTGGGGTGAGCCTTGGCCAGCACAACTTGTTGGTACAAACAACTTTTACACAAACAGTAATGGGGTGGTGTTCCTTAATGGCTTAGATACCGCCACTAATACCAATGGAGATGCCAGACTAAGTACGGCTGCTCTAGCTGGATCTTATGATACTGTAGGTGGAACCGGAGTTATTGTTCCACTTTCCGATAGTCCCGGTAGTGGTCAAAAACAGCTACAGAACAGCGAGGCTGCTGGAGCCACTGGTCCGATCTGGCCGAAATGGACGCAGTATATCAGAACAACCGGTAATCAGGCAACCTTCTTTGGCAATACGTCACAAAACTTTGGCGATGGTGCCGCCGGTGGAAACTTGGGCAAAACCTATGGTGGTAGTGGAGTTGATACCCACCACACTTGGTCAATAGCTCTCTCTGCCTCACCACTTTCAATTGGAGCTAAGGATCAATACGGGCTATATGTTTCTGTAGAATATCTATAGGCCATGCGATGCTTGATACAATAGCAAAGCTGATAATTATTGCAATTATCGTCGTAATAACTATGTGGGATGTCGCGGTCGTCTTAATGGGGCGACCCGACACCACCATTAGTGCCGTGATATTAAAGCTAAGTAAAGAGCATCCAATGATACCGTTTACTTTAGGAGTTTTGATTGGCCATTTATTTTGGCCCAACTTTAGAGGATAGATATGACGACAGGAGGATTGTATGGACAGCAGATTTGTGGTGCTTACGGAGTACTTCAGGGCAAATAATAAGGGAAGAAGAAAAGAGATAAATAAGAGTATAGAGATAAATTGCAAGGCGCCCCAAATAAAACGTGTGATTATCTTTATAGATCCCGAAGTAGAGTTTCCCCCCAGTCTTAAGAGAGTTCTCTCTGGGGAAGATTACAATAAGATTGAGCTTCACTATACAAAGCCACAGGGCAGAAGCACCTACTCAGATTTCTTTTTTTATGCAAATAAAAATCTTGTTGGCGAGAATTGTATACTTTCTAACAATGATATCTCCTTTGATGATAGCCTAGAACTCTTAACAAACAGCGGGGGCTTTGATCTTGATGACCATTTTGTTTGCCTAACCAGATGGAACGAGAGAAGAAATCGATCTATTAGCTTCTTTCAGCCTGCTAGAATACGACAAAACTCACAAGACGCTTGGATCTTCAAGCCTAGCCTTCCTGATAAAATGATTGAAAAGGGTGGCTTTTATATGGGTCGTCCGGGGTGTGACGGTATGGTGGCTTATCTGGCCGCTATTAGCGGTCTCAAGCTTCTAAACCCTTCCGAGGTTGTAATCGCTAAACACCGACATCTTTCTAGATACAGAACGTACCAAGCGAGAAGAAATAGGCTTGGTGGTCCAGATATATACATGTGTGTTTACCCCACCGATATAGTAAGGTATGATGATTCTAAAATTTTGTATAAATTTAATGAGCCAAGCAAAGGAGAAATATATGGACAGTCTGGATTGGATAGGGCCATAGAACGAGAAGGTGATAATCAACATCACTGGGACTACGCTATTAGAAAATGTTTAAAACAATAGGAGAAAGACATGGGAAAAGGTTGGAAAATAATGGAGCTTTCTAAGCTAAATAAAAAATATAACTTTAACGCTAGCGGAGTATGTCATGTTGGTGCTTGGAGAGCGAAAGAGATATCTTCCTATAGAGAGGAGTTTGGCAATGTTCCCGTAACATTTATAGAGGCCAACAAAAGACTTGAGGGGCACATAATTGATAACATTTCAGGCTTCACTAATGTGGACTATAAGATAGTGGCAGCCGGATCACAAGCCGGAACAGGATCTATATCTCTAGATAAATCTTATGGCAGGAAGGGACAATCCTCATCCCTGCTAAAACCAAAGGGTCATCTCAAAAGGTATCCCCGTATTAAATTTGATTCCCCGGTGCCAGTACATATACGCCCATTAGACGAAATTATGGAGGGAAAGCCATTTAATTTTTTGAACATTGATGTTCAAGGGTATGAGCTTGAGGTGTTAAGAGGGGCTGTGAAATGCCTTGAAAATGTGTACTATATAATAGTGGAGGTTAACAGGGGCGAGCTTTATGAAGGCTGTCCTATGGTTGAAGAGATTGATGATTTTCTTTGTGCATTTGGTTTTTCTAGAGTTGAGACCGAGTGGAGACATAATAGAGAGAAGTGGGGAGACGCTTTATATATAAGGAAAGAAAATGAAAGTCAGTGTAATAATACCAACGTACAACAGATTTGAATACGTTCTTAATGCCATAGAATCTGTTAAAAATCAAACATATAAAGATGTTGAAGTTATCGTTGTTAATGACTGCTCTACCCAACAAGAATATTATACAGATCACCCACAGTTAATGGGCGACAACGTTTTTCTAACAAACCTACCCAAGAACTCAAGAGATGTTTTTGGAATAGTTAGCCCCGGAGGTCATGCAAGAAACATAGGCATGATGCTTGCTTCTGGTGATTATATAGCCTTTTTGGATGATGATGATTATTGGCTGCCAGAAAAACTGGAAAAGCAGATATCGCAAATGGAAGCTCACGATTGCAAAATATCTTGTACAGAGGCTTTATTCGGACACGGCGTCTACGACTCGGAAAAGAAATATAAGAGATGGCACCTTGACCACTACTGGCAAACACTCAAGAGAAAAAAATTTAGACGTAGGCAGTCAATGCTATATAGAATGTATGAGAACGAGGTCAATATATGGGGAACCGACGAAATACACGCTTGGAATTGTACGTGCGGAGGTTCTTCGATTGTTATGCATAAAAGTCTGATAGAAGAGGCTGGATATTTTCCCATAATGAGCTTTGCTGACGATTGGGCGTATTGGAAAAAAATAATACAATACAGCAATTGCGTTGCCCTTAAGGAGGCTTTGGTTTATATAGACGCTGGGCACGGAGATGGGAAAAATTATTAGATGAAAAAAATAATTAGCTTTTCTTTGTATGGAAATAAGCCCAACTTTCAGATAGGTGCCGTAGTAAATACTATGGAAGCCAGAAGAATATACCCCGGATGGACGTGTAGATTTTACACGACAGACGACGAGCTAATATGTCGCCAGCTAGAGTACTTAGGTGCCGAAGTTGTCAGAATGCATGACTGGCCAGAAGGGGGTATGTTTTGGAGATTCTTGGCGGTTGACGATGCTGATTTTTGCCTCTCTAGGGACTGCGACTCTGTGGTAACGGAAAGGGAGGCCGTGGCCGTGAATGAGTGGATGGAAGGAGACTATCAGTGGCACGCAATGCATGACCATAAGGCCCACAGAAGATTTTCAATGATGGGTGGCATGTGGGGATATAGGCACTATGAAGAAACAAATAGGCCTGAAAAAAGAGCACAAGAGTCGGCATACTTTTTCGATTTTCGTAGCAAATCAATCAAAACACATATGGACGAGTGGTTGGTCGAAAATAAAAACAGGACTACTGTCGGTAGAGACTGGGATCAGTTGTTTCTGGGCGATAGTATCTATCAGGGCAAGGCTCAAACAAACATTATGTGGCACGGTGGCTGGGCAAATAACGCGGGCAGGCCATTCCCTCCACACCCAGACGTAAGGTATGGATCTTTTGTTGGCAGTTATGTTTTTAAAGAAAAGCCAGACATGAATCCACAAAAAAAAAAGATCATAGTCTCGGTTCTTGCCGGGGGTAGCGATCATTACGAGAGGATGGAGCGTGCTGCGAGAGACACCTGTTTTAAAGACTCCCCAGACAATATATCCGTGTATTATGTGCATAACTATCGCGATGGCATAGATCTTAAAGAAGGGGAGCAAAAATTATTAGATGATTGTTTTTATTATGGGGAACCCGCAGGAAGAAAGAATCTATTAAGAAAATGTATCGAGTTTTGGGGTTACTGCTTAGAAAATTTTGAATTTGATTATATATTTAGGCCCAACTTAGGCTGCTGGGTGTCGTTGGATCTTTTAAACTTTCACGCAAACAAGCTGCCCTCAGAGAAAGTTTACGCCGGAAATTTAAACTCCCACAGGGGTGTTAACTACATCAGTGGAGCTGGCTTTTTACTTTCTAGGGATGTTGTTCAGCTAATATGGGATCATCACAAAAACGACAAAGAACAAAAAATAGAGTATGATGGCGACAAGCTTATCGACGACATGGCAATAGGTTCTTTTTTAAATTCTTTTGATCCTCCAATACCTCAGACAAGACTCCCAAGGGAGTTGCTGCATAAACAAGACATCAACGAGGCTGCGATAAAAGCACAGTGTCACCACTATTATTTTATGCATCCAAAAGATCCCGATTGTTATTATCTAATGCGGCAAGCCATTCAAAATAGCAATGAAGAAAATGTTGGGTTTCCGGATAAGTCTCTCGTAAAAGAGGAGGGTGTTTTTGAAAAGATAGATAGGCACGAATTGTCTTTTTCTCAAATTCGTGATGTTTATCTAGGTTCGGCAGATCCCACGATAATATCCGAGAAAACAAAAAGGGAGATTAGAAACTGCGTCATTAGAGACTCCAATATTTTTGCGAGTTGTGGAGGATTTTTCAGTCTAAATGTTTTAGATTGTCTTTCAGATTTACCACTTGATTCTGTTACCTTTTTTGACGTAAACCCTTATTCGGTAGACATGTGTCGGTATGTCGTGGAGTTAATAAAAACATGTGGCACGATATCCTCTTTCTTGGAAAGATATCTAATGGTTCACATTCAAAGGTCTGATGAAAATTATTTAATTCTACCCACGTCAGAAAAACACAGAAAGAATATAATAGACAGAAACACATGGCTACATAATGATACCTCTTTTAATATTTTTCACGCAATCTCCAAGTCTCCCTACAGCAAAGATAGAGTTTACCTACTGGGATTTATGAATGTGGGTGGAGATCGGGTTGGCGAACTACTTCTAAAGTCTAGAAAAGATAATTCTTACGTATACCAAAATACGCTAGGGGTGGGTGATGGCTGGCTCTCTTCAGATGAGTCATTTGTCCGTATGAAGAAATTTTTAAATAGCACCAAGCTTAATTTTTTAACGGCGGACATAAATAGTATAGAGTGCCATCCTTGCGACACCGTTATCGCAAGTAACATATCGCAGTTCAAAAGGGTTTCGAGTAAATGCAACCTTATACATGCAAATAACAAAGGTCATTACGCTCAGAGTCGTTTTTTGTCTTACAAAGGTAAGCCTAAAAATAAAAAAGTAGTTTATACAGTGATTGCTGGCGGTTGTGACGATTTAAAACAACCAGAAATAATTAATGACGACTGGGACTATGTGTGTTTTACAGATGTTGAAAATGTACAACCAGAAGGCGGTGTGTGGCAACTTAGACCAATACCAAAAGAGTATGATTATGAAGATAAAAAAAGAACAGCTTCTTTATTAAAGATAGAATTCTACAACATCTTTGGTAATGAATATGAATTAGTTTTTTACCTAGATGCTACAACAAAAATTAAATGTGATTTAAACAACCTTGTGGAAAGACACCTTTTCAAAAACTGTGACATGGCGGCGATTAAACATCGAGAAAGGGACTGTATTTATGACGAAGCTGAATATGTAAAAAAACGCGGGTGGGTAAAACCAGAAAAAATAGACGCACAAGTATCAGAATATAAAAATCAGAAATACCCGAATAACAATGGGTTGATTTGCGGTGGCTTTTTAATTAGAAAAAACAATCTGGTCATGAGGAAAGTGTGCGAAATATGGTCTAGGGAATACACATCAGGCTGTCGCAGAGATCAGATTGGTCTGACATATTCTTTCTGGAAAGCTTCGCAATCCGGGTACGAAGCCACAGTCTGTTTAATGGATTTTAAAGACGTGCATTCTAGTCCTGATTTTGAATATACCTGCCATAAAAAAAATTATAAAGTAGGACTTTAATCTATTTAAGCATTTTCGCCAGTTGACAGAATGTACTTTCCGGATGGTATACTTCTATGCTGGTTTCAGAAAGTAGATAAATATCTACAATGGCGTCTTGAGACAGCTCTTTTGTTATTGTAAAATTATAACTCCAGCGTTGGCCATCTTCACTCTTTACTAGATGCGCTCTGTCTCTAGTCAAAACCCTTCCCTTGAACTCGTGGCATATTACGTCTTCACATGAAGGATCATCGGTTGATAGAAAAAATACCACAGAAGAATCGTAACTTTTCATTTTGTTAAGATAATAACTTACGTCAAATCCATGAGCCTCCATAAAATCAGTTCCCCTAGCATGGACACCGACTATATCTTTACTTAAATTTAGCAATCCATTTTCTAAATCAATCTTTTTTTGTATTGCTGGAATCGGACGGAGAGATTTTATAAATTGTTGACAGAGTTTTTTGCATGAGTTTTGTACCATGTTATCGCTGTATATAATAACATTTTTTACGCTGCGGTTTTCTTCATATGATGCTATTGGTCTTACTTCACCCCTCTTTGACATATCACTCAGGTCGTCTAGCTCGTATCTAGAGGAAAGTCTTTGTATGCTGCCTCTGTTGTATATCACAAACTCATTAAGCTGACTTAGGTTCTTAGAAGAGAGTTCTTTTATTTCGTTTAAAAAAAGATCACGAAAGTGTGCGAGTGTTCCATTACTTGTTAGCGAATCACTCCAAACCTGATAAAGCTCTCTATTTTCTGTTTTTGATATGGCGTATGCAGAAGAAAGTGGTAGCAAGCGATTTCCAATAGCTCCTTGGCTGTAGTTAATAATCGCTCTACTTCCAGTATTCATATATGCCCTTTTGAATTTCGTAACTCATATACTTCTGCTCTCTTTTTGGTTGAGCCATAGCCCACGCAAACATTTCGTTCACAAGACTCTCTAGGTCGGTGTTGTCTTGGAATTTTAGATTAGACTTCTTGGCCTTTGAGTGATCACAGAAAGCGTACTTAGCTTCATGTCGAGGCTCAACATGCTCTATAGTGGCAGAAATGCCGTTTCTCTTGGCGGAGCGTTTGACTAGTCCTGCTAGATCATTTAGTGTGTGTGTTTGATCTGAGCCAAGATTAAATATCTCTCTATCACAGCAGTCAATTAGCTCCTCAAATGGTTGCATATAATACTGTATGTCAGAGAAGGCTCTTACCTGCTCTCCGTCACCATATACTAACATAGGCTCATTGTCTAAGGCTCTCCTGATAAAGATGCCTACAACATTTCTATATTTGTCCCAAATGTTTTGATATATGCCCACTACGTTATGTGGCCGTATAATTGTATACCTTAAACCAAACTGCCTCCAAGCCTGCTCTAGATCCATCTCTACAGCATATTTCGCTATGCCGTAAGGATCAATGGGTTTTGGTATCATGTTTTCTTTGAACGGTGTTTTCCCGTCTCCGTACACGGCTAGCGATGATGTAAAAACAATTTTACAGCTATGCTTGATGCAGGCGTTAATTACGTTGACAGACGACAGTACATTATTCGTGTAGTTAAAATGTCGTATAAAGGCCGATAAGCCCTCCGCAGCATAAGCCGCGAAATGATAACAGACGAGCGGATCTTCTTCCTCAAAGATAGCATCTAGCTTAGATACGCACTCTGTGGGCGACTCTAAATTGAATTTATAGAAAACAAAGTTTTCATCATCTGGCAGAAAGTCTTCATAACCTCCGCTAAGATTGTCAATTCCAATTACCCTATACCCCCGGTTAAGTAGATGTCGGGATGTATGGGAGCCTAAGAGACCCGCACAGCCTGTTATTATTACGCTTTTCAATATCTATTCTTCCTCACCATCCGCATAAACAACTACATCGTCAGCATCCTGAAACGCCAGTGGCGTAGGGGGAGCGGACTGTACGGCAAGTTTTCCGATGTTATTGATCACATCCTGAGTGGCGATAGGAATGTCAGCATAGGCAAAGTTATTCGTTAAACACTTTGTCTCTATGTTGTCTCCCTTTTTAAGACTGAACGTAATCAAAAAACTATCTTTTTTACTGAGTTCTGAGATTTCTTTAATAATTTCCATAATCTTTCCTTTTATTCTAGTGATTTTGTCTTAGGGTTCCATCGCTGCCAACCCTTATCGGGTAGCCACTCGCCATCAGCACTCTTTCTTCTGGGGAACAAACCGCCGCCCTTCTTGTGAACACCGAATGACAATTTCGCTCCACACTCTAGACACCTAAGTTCATAATATTCATTACCATCGTTTTCTCGCACAACGAATCTGAGATTCTCTGATCCGCATTTTGCACACACGGTTTCCCCAAACACCTCCTCAAGAGAGGATAGTTGCTTGAAGATGTCTTTATGTGTTTCGCCCTCGAACTCGACAGTTAAATTGCCAATCGTTTTTTTTACTTTCATCTTTATCTCCAGTTGGAATCGTACCCCAACAGCTTTTCTGGGATACTCTTATTCTTTGTTTGATACTCGTTAAGAGTGGAAAGCATTTTACCAGCCGTTTGCTTGCTAACCTCAGCTATTGAACTATAATGTTCGGAGCCAGCATTAACAAAGTTCATCACATTGATATCTAGCTGCTTACATTTAGCATCAATAAAATTGGTCTGAGGAAGACTAATGCTGTCCTCTTCATTCCACCCACCATCTGTTCCTTTATCAGCGCTGACAGTCTGTCTAACGATTGATACAATGTCCTTCTTGGCCAATTCCTCAGCGGCCAAGCATTTAACCTTAAGAGCCTTTCTTAAAGCTCTCCCTTCAGCCCTCGTGCTAGCAGTAGCGACAGGATGAGCACAGAACAAATCGTCAGT
>CAACVF010000168.1_pt1 | contig 14080 bp, 5 predicted proteins | sample 2381781 | NCBI WGS metagenome assembly CAACVF01 (sample SAMEA5211967, study PRJEB30684) | marine metagenome | biome: Marine; feature: Epipelagic; material: Water | collected 2015-10-15 | depth 60 m | reverse complement strand
CAGTGGAATTTTATATCGAGTTAATTCGTCTAAATCAGCAGAATCAATGTGCAATCCAGGGACCACATCAGGTAAAACCAACTGGAGCCCTTCTTGTTTTGCTGACTGTGTAACACCACAAAACTTTTTTACCCATGCAAAAGCGTGGATTGGTGTATATGGAACCGAAGCAGAAAATGAAGCTGGTGGAGATAGTGCTGACGTATACAAAATGTCCGATATAGGTTGGTATAGTAATACTTGGACAGGATCAGGAGATTGCGATTACAGATGGATTGACTTGGAAAGCGTATACAGTATATCTGAAGTAGATACCAGTAATACAACAACAACGCCAACCATATACCATAACAACGATAGGAACCCTGTAATCCCTTCAGGAGACACCATACGATTTGTACCAGGAGCAGTAGGGAAAATATCCAATATAGAAGCCAAAGGAATCTGGCTTGGATATATTAATAGATCGTTATTAAATAGTACAGTTTCAGCATCTCCAAGCTGGTATCTATATGCAAACAAATTAAACAATCCTTTTACCTTTACAGGAACCAAACTGTACAACACAGGAGAGTCTATTCGACCTGGAAACAGTGTCAAATACAATTTAACAGCAGTATATGATGGTGTTCAGGAGTCTTTATTTGATAAAGATAAAGAACTTATAATGTCGGACACAAACATTAACAATAATATTATTGAATTAAGTATCGAATTTGATGCAAGTGCATTAAACAAGCGAATAACAGGAATCAATATCTACAGAGCAACCGAGTTTTCACAAACAACATCTTTTGATGGGTATAGCAATTATCAGCTTATTGGACATATGACCTTTGTAGACTCGCAAACAGCAATTCCTACGACAACCAGCGATACAGTAGCCAGGCTTCATGTTTGGCGTGAAGATATGGTGTTTATTAAAAGCACAGAAAATTTAGATGGTTACGATGGGGAAACTGCTGGTATCAACAAATATGCTTTGGGTGTAGATGGTGGATGGGATGGGATCGATGAGGTAACTGAATGGTCAGGTCCAGGAAGCATAGATACTTCAAGTTTATCATTTCGTTTTCTTGTATTTCATTCAAAAATTGCAAGAGCAATGAACGCCACTCAAGAATTTATGATTGTATCTGCTTTGCAAAAAGATAATCTGTTAGGCAATAGTGATAAATGCCAAATAGAAGATGAAGCAGTTACTGTTGATGGAAGTGGAGTTTCTTCTACAGATGAACAAACAGGATTTACTGCAACAGTATCAGCAGGATCTGGAGCCCAGACCTTTACGATGAGCAGTGCCCCAGAAGGATATTTTGCAGAAGATGATCAAATTAAAACAACCAGTATTGGAACCACAACATTTTGGAGGATAAACTCTGTTAGTTCTGGTGGAGCATTAACCTTAACTGCAACAGTAGATGATGGGGGAACTTACAGTGGATCTGCTGGAAACATACGAATGAAACAACCAGCAAGTGGAGTTATGGTGGGTATTTCACGAGGTCAATTACCTTTGTCGCATAATTCTGATCCTTCACCTTCGGTGCTTACAACTGCTACTACTCATGCCATAAATAGTCATATGTATATACGATCAAATAGCTTACCCAGATCGTATTCAAAAGCAAACTTAGATAGTAATGCCAGTATGAATGATAGTTATCTGGATGGCAATGCAATGGTAGGAAGTGATTGGAAAATTGAACAACGAAGTTGGGGGCAATACTCTACTGTTAAATCAGGAACCAGTGGGGGTGCTTATGGTGGTCCCAGAATTGGGTTTTTATATTTCCCAAACCCTGATGACATTACAGGTACATTAGGAACCGATACCACAGGAAATGAATTAACAGCAGGATCATTGGCAGGATCTATATTGGTTTGCCCAGGAGATCTTTCTTTTGAAATAGAAAACAATAGTGCTTACCAATCAACATTAGGTGGCTGTTGGGTGCGATTAAATAAGGACCACAATACATTTGGTGTAGACTCTGACACAACTGATGAAAAGGATGAAGGGCATATTAAAGAAAATGTCCAAGTAATAAGTGGGTTTAGAAGAACCGATGCCCAGGGATCTACTACACCAGGAATGGGATTTGAGGTTGTATCGGGTACAACTGTTAAAGTAGTATGCCAGGATTTTCGATTGGAGGATTTAGGGGAAACAAGTATACAAACAGTGTATTCCAATAGAGTAAATGGTCAATTTGCTGTCAAGCTAAAGGGTAGAATGTTTTTGGGTAATTTGATATTAAACCCAGAAGATAAACAGGAAGAGCATGAAGATTGGATTGCCTACAGTGAATTAAATCAATACGACAATAGACCTGTATCCAATGTAATAACCCTGGATGATAGGGAAGGTGGTGCAGTATCAGGATTGGCTGTGTTATTTGGTAGGCTTATTGTCTTTAAACCACAGGCAATATTTATACTGAATGTTACTGATCCTGCTAATCCAAATACCTGGAATGTAACAGAATCCAAGCACAGCATTGGTAACATTGCTCCAGAGGGTGTAGTCGAAGTACATGACAGTGTATACTTCGTATTTCACGATGGTATTTATGTAGTGACTTCAAATATGGTTGCAGACTCTACAGCAACACCAAGTGTCATGGAAAAAATTACATTACCGATTGAAGATCAGTTTAATTCTGCAAACAGTAAAAAAGATATTAAGGGTATCTACAATCAAAAAGATTCTGAAATTTTATACGCCTGGCAAACAGGTAGCCCAGCATCCCAGATTGTATGGGCATATCATGTTGTATTAAAGACCTGGCGAAAAGTAGACACCTTTACAAACCTGGATATACTTGCTTATGGTGAAAATAGCTATCCTATTGCCTGGGATAATACGGATACCGATGTTAAGAAATTTGATGTAGACGAAGCAGTAGGAACAGCCTGGAAATCCAAAAAGTTCAGATTGGACCTGGATAACAAACGATTGATACGATACGGGATGATACAGTTTACAGGGACCGATACATTAACTGTTAATCTGTACTTGGATGGATCAGGTTCTGCATCCTTTACCAAAACAATTACAGCCGATGGTGGCGTAAACAGGTTTCCAATCAAACGATATGGAAAGAATTTTGAAATTGAATTAACCACTCCAACGAGTACCAATGCTTTCTCGGTGGAGAGAATGAGAATAGAAACGGAGTAAGTTATGGATCCCATGACCATGATGATGATTGCCCAGGGTGCTGTGAAAGCAGGACAGGCAGGATCACGATTATTAAAACCAAAGTTCGGTGGAACAGCCTATGGCAGAATGCTGAAGAAACGACAAACCCAGGGTAACCTGACTCCTGGACAGGAATCTATTGCTCTTGGTAGAACAGCCGAAACAGCCACAAAACAGGCAAATTTAGCGAATAAACGCTACATGGGATCAATGATTAACAAAGGGTTACAAGGAAGCGTATCGGCTCAAAGAGGATTACGAGAAGCTGAAGCAGATGTAAGAAGAACTGTAGCTGACACAGGTAAAGACATTTATCAAAGCGAAGAACAAGCAAAGTCTAAAGCAAAGTTGGATTACGCCAGGGCAATGGACCAGGATAAGTCAGAGCGTAGACAGGCATTAATAGGTACTGTAGGTGCAATAGGTGAGACTGCATTAAAAGCAGGAGCAACAGAATATGGTGCAAGGGAAACTCAAAGATTAAAAGATTTACCAAAAGGTGTAGATAAAATATTACAGGATTTTCAACAAAACGATGATCCTGCAAAATTATTTGGCAGATTGTTGGAATCAGGAATGTCCAGAGAAAGTGCAAAGGATTTAATGAGGTTTTTACAAAATCAAGGAAAACCAACAACTAAACCAGAAAATATTGATATAATGTCTCCTCAATACAGAGTAAACCAATACACAGGATAATATTATGGCACAAATAGATGATTTTTTAAAAATGCTTGATGAACAAGATTATTCAAGAGCATTAAAAAAAGAAAAAACAAAAAAAGCTGTACGGAAAGCTACAGCTATACCAAAACCTTCTCCTGAAGAAATGTTGGCTGAAGAAATACAAAAACAGAGAATTAGAAAAGAAGCAAAGGAAACTGTAAACCCATCAAAACCTGTCACGAAACAACAAAGAATGGAAGCGGAGGTAAAAAGATTAAAGACACAGGATGATTTAAATCAACTTACTGGCAGAGGGAAAGCAGAATCAGGTGCTGATGCTGTGGATAGGTTATTAAAAGCTATGAAAGATCAGCGTAATCTAATGTATGATAAAGAAGGGAACCCTGTGTTTGCTGGTAAAATGGAAGAAACAACTACAGTAAAGGGTAAAAGTCGTATACCATTTATGTCTACAGAAACAGAGGTAGAAACTCCTGGATATGATCCAAAGGGAAAAAAAGGATCAAACTTTAGAATTGCTCAAGAGCGTATGGATGAATTACAGGCTGATTTATTAATGGCACAAAAAGCAAAAGAAGAAGGTGTCACTCTACAAGAAGCAAAAAGAAACAAAAAAATGGATAATAAATATCGTGAATATTTAAAAATGTTTTCTGCTCCAGGAGTAGATCAAAGAAAAGCAAAGTATTTGGCAAACCTACAAACAAAAAGTTTTTTCAGTAAATAAATGGCTACACCAAAAGATCTATTAGATTATGCTGGTGAAAGGCTGTATCGAAACAGCCTGGATGATGTATTAGACCAGATTCAACAAGATATTGATAACGAAAGAGCAATCGAACAGGCTCGTCAAAATGCTATTGTTAATAGCCTGGATCCTGTTAAAAAATTAAAAGAAGTACAGTCGATTGAAAAAAGCGTGGTCAATGAACCACCTGAAGTGCAAAAAACTGTATTAAATCAAACCTATCAGACTCCAGTTGGTCCCCCTGTTCAACCACAGCAAAATCAATTTATGTTACCTCCTGATGGCACACAGCCAACTATAGGGCAACCCAGAGGAGTGCAACAGCAGTTATCTGATAATGAATTAGAATATTATGCAGAATTAGAGCGTATACAAGAGCCTTTTGATCGCATCTTTCAAGAAAAATTAAAAACTGCCAAAGAAATACCTGGTAGGAATGTAATAGATCCCATATCAGGTGCTTCATACACTGTACCTGGATCTACAAAAGAACAGATTGCAAAACAAAAAACAATAGAACAGTTAGAAAAAGATGGAGTTATAAAAAGCCAGGGGTTTAGAAATTTTTTAACTACTGCAATACCATTAGGTGGATTAACGCCAAAAGAACAAGCACAACAAACTTATTTTCCTGTAAGAACAGCATTGGCACAGTTAGGTGGGGCATTTGCTGGTCTTGGTGCCACATCACAAGTTATTAAAGCACCTAAAATTGCAAAGGCATCCTATGATGCTGTAAGAAGAGGAACAAAGATTGGAAATTTTCTTACACAAAAAGGTATTAATACTGTAAAAGCAGGAAAGTTTACAGCCAGTGCAACTACAGGTGCTGGTACATTTGGTGCATACAGAACCATCGATCAAATCGATGAAGATGCTTCAATACAAGATAAAGCAAAAACCATCGTAGAAGATGCCATATTTGGGGCAGGATTTGGTCTTACAGGCAGTTTAAACAATCCAGCAACACGATCATTGGCTGAAGGAACATTTGGCTTTGTAACCTCAAAATTAATGGAAGGTGCTACAACCCAAGAAGCCCTGTTGAATGGTTTATTGTTTGCTGGTTTTGGTGTATTAAACAAAAGAAATATGAGCGATGTAGAAAAAGGCATTGCAATTAATGAGTTTAAAAAAGTTGGAGATGATTCTTTTCGTATTATTCAAGATTTACGAAAGCAATCTGGTCAAAAACAGTTTACAAAGTTACAAGAAAAACAATGGAAAAAAGCCAGGGATGAATTTGCAGAAAGATTTCGTTATGAAAAATACAGCCCAGAGCAAGTAAAAGCAGATACAGAAGAATTTATAACCAGATTTTTACAAACCAATGATCCAAAAGGCAGTATTGCCAGAATTAGGCAATTAGGAAACCAAGCAAGAACACAGTCTTTACAGGCAAAAGCAAAAGTAAGAAAAGAAGCTGTAGATGTACCAACTACTGGCAAAGCAGATAAAGTAAGCCAGGACAATGTATTAAGGCTGTCTACAGGAGAACAGTTGCGAAGGATGAAAGGTCTTGGTTATACAGAGGATCAATTTGTTCGATTTACAGGAAAACAACGCCAGGACATATTGGATAACAATATTCGTGAGGAAAACTTTGCAGTAGAGCAACCTACCCGACCATCGATGCCTGTCCCAGGACCAGCCCCCGATGTAACGCCCTCAACGAAAAAGTCGGATAAATTGGTACCCGAAAAATTAGAACCAAAGCCAGAAGAAGTAAAGCCAGAAGTAGCAGAAAAACCTACATTTGAAAAAGGTTCGACAGAGAATAAACTTATTGGGTATAGAGTAATGCGTTATGATCCAAATACTGGCAAAGCAATTTCTGGTGCAGATGGTAGGCAATCAATTCTTCCAAAAAAAGGTGAAGATATTTCTTATGGTGGTGGGTTTTATTTAACAAATGATCCACAATATGCTACTGATTATTATGCTGTACACGATAATAATATATTGATTAAAGTTGAATTTGATAAAAATGATTTATTAAAAGGAAGTTTGACGGATAAAGAGGTAGAAATATCAGTTAAAAAAGGTAAAATATTAGACACTCAAATATTTGCAGAAGAACTTGAGCCAGAAGTCAAGCCAACAAAAGGTGAAGCAACAGGTCTTAAAACAACAACATTAAAACCGACAGATATAAAAATAGATGAATCCAAGTTTCAGCCCAGAGAAGAATACAACCAGTCTATTATAGATGATATTGCAGAAAATTTTGATGCCAAAAAATGGGATGAACCCGTACTATGGCAAGATCCAAAAACTGATGAATATATTGTTGTATCTGGACATCATCGACATAGAGGTGTTGTAAAAGGTGGATATGGATCTGCTACATACAAAGTATTACCCAAAGGAACAACGATAGATGATGCAATCAATATGTCAGAAGAAGGCAACCTGGCAAGAACAGAGCAATCATCGTTTGAAAACAGTAAAGTAGTTCGTAGAAGATTCGAAAAGGGAGATAGCTTGGTCAGCATTGCTGATGCTCTACCTGGATTAACAAAGGCAAAGTCCAATGCAGGAAAATCCAATGCAGTAAGAAAACTTTTAAATATATCGTATCTGGACCAAAATGGTAAATTAAAAAGTAATTACGATTCTGTAAACGAGTTTCCAAGAATACAAAGCACATCTTCTTATGTTGGGGCATTAAGGAAACAATACGATTGGATGCCAGACAAATACGAAGATGATATATTTACTTACCTTTATACAGAAAATGGCATACGCCAGGATGAAGCTGATTGGAAGTTAAATATAGATAGTACCCTGGAAAAATTGGCTGATATGAAAGAAAGACCAGGGAGCATCATAAAGCAATTACGAAAAGATCCATTACAGCCAAAAGAAGGAACGCCAGACGAAGTATTAACACAGATTAAAGATATAAAGAAATCGATAGATAACATAGGTAACCAGCTTACAGATGATAAGTTTTTACAGCGTGAAATTGACCAAATACAGACAGAAAAAGGATTAACCGATGTTGATGCCCTTCAAGAAGTAAAACGGGATTTACGGAAGCGTAGAGCAGAATTAAAAGCAGAATTAAAAGACCTGGTAGAAGAATCCAGTAAACCAGATCCGAATCAAAGCAGTATGTTTGAACCAACAGAACAATATAATATGTTTGGTGGTACAAATATCTTACCCGATATATCCAAAAAAGATAAACAAATATTGGATGATTTGCATAGAGAGTTAGCAAATATTAACAGAGAACAATTCTTTTTATTAAAACAAATATCTGATAATCGGGTAAATAAACTTCAAGCAAGAAAACAGCAAAAAGAGTTAGATAAAAAGTTTAAAGACACTATTAAGCAAATGCAGAAGATCGATAAGCCTGTAAATGGTGCTACAGCAAAGCCAGGTATAGCTATTGATATGAATGAGCAAATACAGTTAGATTTGGGTGGAAAGAAGCAAACAGAGTTATTTCGTGAAACAGCAACCAAAGAAGATAAAGAAAACACCAAAGTTCTCCAAAGAGGGTTATCTCGATTACGATCTCGGCTCGGAATCACAGAACGAGCAAGTTCTATCATCGCCCCCCTTGAAAAAGTTGGAGCATCTCATTTCATTGGGCAAAAAGTCAGTGGACCAGAAGAGTTAGCCCTTATATCTCAAATCGCTCGAGACAAGCGATATGAAACCTTCCGTATATTTTTTACCAAAAGCCAGGGTGTAAAAGATAAAATTGTAAACTACACAGCATACACGAATCGTATGCCTGGATGGGTAAATGTTTTCCCTGGTCCTTTCGCAAGATCAGATTATGATCGTGAAAGTTCCGTTGCTGGTTTACAAGCATTAACTCAATGGATGTATCAAGCAATGAAGGATGCTGGTGCAGATGGATATTACTTAATGCACAACCATCCAAGTGGCAATGTCCAAGCAAGTAAAGCAGATATAAACATCACCAAAAAAATTGCAAAAGAAATGCCAGGGTTTCGTGGTCATGTTATTCTTAATCACAACAAATATGGCTTAATAGACTCCAGTCAAAATGTAAAAAAATTAAAGTTTGACAAAGAATATCAATCTGAATTGGATCCATTAATTAATGAAAAATATTACGAAACAATGCCGATCCATTTTAGTATACAGTCAATTCCTGCATTAAAAAGATTTCAAGAACAAGAAAATGTTGTTACTATTTTTGCTACAGATTACAATCATAGGATCCACTCCATAACCGATATACCTTTACAGAAATTTATTGATGTTGGTAAAAAACGTAAATATGGGCTTGGATTTGCCAGAATTAAAACACAATTAAGAAAAATTGCATCTACTTATGGTGGACAAAGATTGTATTTAACTTCAAAATCAACAGATATGACAGGAAAAGAAGTTGAAAATGTGCATAGAGTATGGAAGCGATTGTTTAAAGATAATTTTATTACCGATGGCTACTTTTTTCAATCGTATGAAGATCCTACTAATTACTACGGATTAACAAGAGGGATGGGAAGAAAAACTCTAAAAGGCAATTTAGACTTTAATCCAGGTGCAAAAGTTCCAAAAGCATTAAAAGAACCAAGCATTGCTGACAGGAATACACATCTTGAAGGATTTGAAGCCAGGGCAGAAGCTGATGGAATTGAACTGGATCTTTCTATTAACAAAAGATTAAAAGCTGTAAAACTGCATTTAATAAAAATACCAAAAGACAAAAGAAATGAAGGTCTTGGTACAAAAACTATGAAACAGGTTCTTGATTATGTAGATGACCAGGGCTTATTAATGACATTAACACCCTCTGATGCTTTTGGATCCAGTAAACGAAGATTGGTAGAATTTTATAAATCATTTGGGTTCAGATTAAACAGTGGTCCTTATAGAGATTTACGATTTAAAGATACAATGATTCGGAAACCATTTAAGTCGTTAAAAATTAGAGAACAAGTCCAAAGTTTAGATGAGATTAAAATACAGAGCAATTTTGCAAATTGGTTTGGCAATTCTAAAACAGTAGATATAGATGGAAACCCAGAAGTTTTTTATCATGGAACACAAAGACCTGATCGTATTGGTTCGGTATTTTATAAGTCCAGGGCACATAGTGGTCCTATGTCTTATTTTACCAATGATCCAGAAATTGCAAGTGGGTATGCAAGGGGAAAAAGTGACGATAGTCTCATTATAGACGATTGGACACAACTATACAGCATAGGTAAACAAAAAGGATTGCGATCAGCTTGGTGGCAATTAACAGATCAACAAAAAAATAATTTTAATGAAAAAGCATATAAAGTCGGTTTAAATGACAATAATGAAGTTGTTCTTGATGAGGATTATAGCTATGTAAGTAAAAGCACCTATGATTGGTTTTTAAAAGAAGCAAATGGGAATGGTCTTATAGCTGTATTTAAAGCCTGGATAGAAGGTGGGTATTTTATTGGAGAAGAAAAAAGGTTATTGGAAGTATTTAAGGTTGCTGGAGTATCCAATATAAAATTTGATGATCCAAATGCAAAGATGCCTGGAATATTTCCCGTATACCTTTCTATGCAAAACCCATTAAGTACAGACAACATACCAAGCAAAATTGTAGAAGGGTTAAGAAAAAGATCAAAAAAACAACCATCTCCAAAGTATATGCAAGGTACTACTCACTGGGATAAAGAAGCACGAAAACCTGAAGATTGGATATGGGCAGTAAATGAAGATGTAAAAAATAACACATCGTTAGCCTGGACATCCATACCTAATTGGGTAACCAGATATTTAAAACAGCAGGGATATGATGGTATAATGGATGTAGGTGGTAAGTATAGTCCAGAAAACCCACACAGCGTAGCAATTCCATTTGAGCCTAACCAGGTTAAATCAAAATTTAATAGAGGTACATTCAGCAAAAAATCAAAGAACATAATGAAAGAGCAGGAAAAGATGTTTAAGAATCCTGCAAGTACATTAACCTCTATAAAGCAGTTAGAAACAAAAGCAGAAGTACCCAAGAAAGTCTATGACGATGCAAAAGCAAGGTCAGTTATGGATCTTGCCAAAGAGCGTAAAAAAGAACTTAAAGGACCAGGATTAATCAGTAGAGCATTAACGCCACTATCAACCAGATTAAGAGTATTGGCACCAGAATTAAAACGATCTATACGAAAATTTCAGTTTAATGTAGATATAAATACTGCCAAAGATTTAAAAGTAGCTGAAAACTTTATGAAGCAAACTGATAAACTGCGAAGAAAGAATAAGCAGGATTATGCAGTATTGGATCTGGCTATGAAAAACAGTGATTTGAAAAAGGCACAAGAGATCCTGGATAAGCATGACATGGGTAATGAGTTTGTTAAAGTACGAAATATGCTTGATAATATTTATGCTCGTGCCGAAATGGTAGGATATGAACCAAATTATTTAAGTGATTACTTCCCAAGAAGAATAAAAGATAGTGATGGATTAATGGGTTACCTGGAAGCATCGGATTCCTGGGGAATTATTCAAAGCAACATTAAATCAAAAGAAAAAGAGTTAGGCAGACGATTAGAAAAAGATGAACGATTAAAACTGATTAATAACTTAATTCGTGGATTTGGTGGCAGATTAGGAATACAAAGACCAGCAAACTTAAAAGAAAGAGAAATAGAATACTTGGACAGTGAATTAAATGAGTTCTATTATGATTCCAATACATCATTGCATAAATACATCGTGCAAATGAATGAAGCAATAGAAACCAAGCGATTCTTTGGTAAAGGCATGGGACCAGAAGATCCAAACATCCAGGTGGATAACAATGTTGTAGGTGAGTATGTAGACACTTTATTGGAGCAAGGAGTTATTAAGTCTACACAACAAGATGAATTAATTAATTTATTAAGATTAAGATTTGCCCAGGGACCAATGGATCCAAGAATGGCAAAGATGAGGAATAGTGCTTATCTTTTTACAATGGGGCAATTATCCAGTGCAGTTACCCAGATTGGCGATATGTCTTGGTCTATATACAATGCAGGATTGCCACAAACTACAAAGGCATTGGGTAAGTCTATTATTGGAAAATCAAGTTTAACCAGAAAAGACATTGGTATCGAAAAGATTGCCCAGGAGTTTACAGAAACAGATAAAGCACATAAGGTGTTAGATAAAGTCTTTACCCTTACAGGGCTTAAATACATTGATTCTCTTGGTAAAGAATCTTTAATTAATTCTACCCTGGCACAATATCAAAAACAAGCCAGGAAAGGAAAGTTCAGTAGCAAGTTAGAGGAAAGATTAAACGAAGCGTTTGACAAAAAAGAATTGCCAAAGGTTGTTGCAGATCTTAAATCAGGAGAAGTAACAGATGATATAAAATACCTGGCACATTATACCTTATCTGATTTTCAACCTGTTAGTCTTACAGAAATGCCAGAGTTTTATTTAAAAGCACCAAATGGTAGAATAATGTATATGCTTAAAACATACACATTGAAACAATTTGATGTAGTTCGTAATGAAGCATTTAAGAAAATGAACGAAGGTAAAACTGTTAAGGAAAAAGCAGAGGGTGTAAGAAGGCTTATCTATCTTGCCAGTGTATTAATGCTAACAGGTATGTCATCCGACAAGATTAAAAACTATTTGCATGGTAGAGAACAGGAATTTGATGAAATGGTTGGGGATAATTTGTTAAGGCTTGTGGGATTCCAAAAATATTTACTATGGCATTTTAGAAGATATAAAAATGTAGCCTGGACAACAGTAAAAGCAATAATTCCTCCAATAGGCGTATTTAATCCAGTAGTAGAAGGATTTGTTCGTGACCTGGATAAATATCAAAGAACACAGAAAAAAGGCGAAGAGTTCAAAATACCAGAAGATTTAGAAAGTGTAAAAAATATTCCAATCGTTGGAAGGCTATATTATAATTATTTTGGTAATGGTGAAAAATTCCATGCCAAGCGTAAAGAAAAAGAACAGAAAAAAAGCAAAAAAAAGAAAGGTAGACCACAAATATAATTTTGTTGTTGTTTCTGCCTAATGCTCATGTAGAACTTACCTTATCTACCAACCCGTAGATACCTCCTGTTGCCCTGGGATTTCATTAACCTGGGGCATTTTTTTACCCCGAAGAAAGAGTATTCTTTAAAAGGAGATTAGCACAAATGGCAAGTGGCTCATCAATCGCAACAGTTCGTGGATTAGGATCAGCAAGTAGAGCAGTAGTACACACAGGTACAGGTACATTTAATGAACCAAAGGGTGTGTATATAGGCGTATCTGACGATTATAAATTCACAATGAATGGCACAGCAGTTACCTTTAAAAATTGTAATGCTGGATCATTTTTACCGATTAGACCAACCAAAGCAACAAACACCTCTGATGCAACAGTAGACAGTGGTGATATTATTCTTCTTTATTAACCATGATTCAATTTGGAATCAATTTTGCCAGGGCAGTATTACAAGTAACAGGTTCTGTTGTAACAGGTTTATTCTGGGAAAACTCTGGCACAAAATGGGAAGCAGAAACCGATAAATGGGAAGAAATAGAATAAAGGATTTATTATGGCAAGTTTAACAGGATCAAGTATAGCGAGTAGTTATACCTCGCTTTTAAAATTAAGCGGAAATACAGATACATTAGTAGATGGTGATGGCTCTAATGCAATACAAGTAGTCGATGGGGATGGTACAATATCACCATTATTTTTAAATAAAGATAGATTAGGAATAGGTGGTCAGCCATTAAAACTTCTTCATTTGGATGCTTCTTCTGGGTATGCAGAAATGAGATTATCTGGCTCAAGTGGTGGTGGTACAATAGAGTATTATAATGACTCTACTGCACTTGGGGATATGTATTTTGATACAAATAAAAGATTTTATGTAAGGACAGGAGGAGCGACTACTGCACTTACTATTGATGAAAATCAAAAAGTTGGTATTGGAACTGGTTCAGACACAATAGATGCTCGACTCCATGTAAAAGGTTCAACTACAGTTGCAAAATTTCAATCATCATCTGGAGCAACAAATACTTTATATACAGATTCAAGTGATGCTATGGTGGGGCAAATAGAGTTTGGTGCTTCTGAATCTCAAATTGTAACTCGTACAAGTAGTAGGCTTTCTTTAGGTTCAAATAATGTGCAGACACTACATATTACAGACGATGATAATGTTGGTATTGGAATTTCTACTATGGAATCTGCTGGTGGAGGAGTTTCTCGATTACAAGTTGAAGGTACTACCCATGAAACAAGTTCGGTAAGCATTACAAGGAATGCTAATTCTGCTAATGCTGGATATTTAACTTTTTCTAAATCCAGAGGCACATCGGTCAATTCTGATACCATTGTTCAAGAAGATGATGCTATAGGAAGTATATTATTTGCTCCAGCAGATGGGTTAGATAGAAATAGTATATCTGCATCTATTGTGTCTGAACCAGTTCCAATACCAACATTATCA
>CAACVF010000167.1_pt1 | contig 14095 bp, 15 predicted proteins | sample 2381781 | NCBI WGS metagenome assembly CAACVF01 (sample SAMEA5211967, study PRJEB30684) | marine metagenome | biome: Marine; feature: Epipelagic; material: Water | collected 2015-10-15 | depth 60 m | reverse complement strand
TTGCCGCAGGGTCTTTAGCATACTTTCCCCAAACCTGTTCTTTAGGCGGGGATGTTAGTTCAGGTTTTATTATATCTTCGCGGGGTGTCGGAGTACCAACACCTAAATTTTCAGGCGAAGTACCAACACCTAAATTTTCAGAGGTAGTAGATTTAGTTGAAGGGATGCTAGAAATATCTGATAAAACAGTCTCTTCTGTAGCGGGTGATACTAATATAGAATCTCTTATTGAATCTTCATCGGGAATATTTCCGTATTCTCTAAAATTTCTAGCAATATCTACTTGCTTTAATCTCTCTTCTTGATTGGGAATTAATATATCCCCAAGAGAGGGAATATCTCCGCTTTCAATTCTTTGCGTTTGAAGTTCTGCTTCTTTTTGCGCCCTAATTCTTGGGTCATTTGACGGAAGAATTGTAGGCTTTGCACTGTCAAAAAGAAACCCTGTAACTGTGTCTATAAAACTTGGACTCTCCGCCTCAACTCTAACAGTGTTTGGATTATTGACAAACAGAGGATCAACAGCCTGACCGGGCCATCCGCCTGATCTTTTGAATGAATCCATAATGTAAGGCGTAGCACTCAAACCACCAACAGGGACATTTATTGCTGATTGCATACGTTCTCTAGCCTTTCTTTGCTCTTCTAGTCGGCGTAGAATTTCAAGTTGTGTTGCCATTAATAGCCTCCGCTATATTGATCTTGTTTTCTTCGCGGAAGTACAAGACCTTGTGCAAAACTTGGGTTAGGCGCTGTGCCGGGAACTGGCATACCAGCAGGAACACGTTCAGCGGGCCTGATGTTAGCGCCATACTTTGCTCTAGTTCCACCTAAACTGTGTCCTCTACCGCCACCTCCTTCACCGCCTCTACCACTACCTAAAGATTGCGCCGCCGCCACAAGAAAATCTTTATCCAAACCTGATCTAAAGTCATCCCACCAATTTGTCTTAGGTTCATAGGTATAGTCAATAGAAGCATCAGGGCTTGGGGTGTAAGGGATTATTGGTCTGCCAGTATTAGGAATTGACTGGCCGTAGTAACCCGGCCCTGCCCCCATGAAGGTAGATGGCCCTGCTCCACTTAAAGGGGCTGATCCATAATGCCCCGGCCCTGCACCCATGAAGGTGTTACGAGTTGTCATAAGGCTAGGCGTGTACTGGTTTAAACGAGGCATCCTCATCAAATCTCTCCGTACTTAACGTGCTTAATGCCGTTGATAGTAACCACAGCATCAGGATAAATACCCTCAACCTCTTGAGCCATTACACCTCTGCGGGGTGTAGAGTCGCCAATGTAGTTATAGGTGTAGACATTAAGACCTTTCCACTTAGTACCTTCGGGTACAATGTTTTCCTTAACCCTAGCATCAGACATAATAGCCGCCGCCGCAATGTTACCAAGCACAGGTAACATCTGGTTAGGCTGTTGCACTCCAGTCTGAGTAGTGCTTCCAGAACCCGCACTGGTAGAGCCATACTGTCCAGTAATCATTGCCATGTAATCCTGCAATGCTCGTTGCGGAGCAGATGATTCATACTGATAACGAGCCATGTCTCTGTTGATAGTCTCTTGTGTCATTGCTCTACGAGCAGCACCCACATCACCAATTGCCTGATACGCCCCAATAGGAGCAGACATAATTGAGGGATACAACTGAGCGTAGTTCTGCGCCCTGTCCTGTGCGTCTGAGTAAGCCCCATACGTCAACTGCGAGGCTTTATCTAGCATCTGTTGGTTAGCCTTGGCTATTGCCTGAGACTGCACTATATCGCCTCTGCTACTGCCTCCGGGCTGGTACTGGACTAGAGACTGTCTAATGCCGGGGAGAACATCTGTCTCAAGATTAGACTTCATTTCCCTTCCAAGGTAATCCATAACAGGATCAAACCGTGCAGTATCTACATCCCCGCCAAGCCCTTGAATAAGCCTGTTCTCTGCGGCTGACTGCTGTGCAGTAGTTCTTGGCCCCATAGCATACCCAAGCGTAGCCTTCTGCGCTACGTCCTGTGATGGGTCAAACCCCGCTAGAGTTTCTTTGCCATAGTAGGCTGGTGCGCCACGGTTATACAGTTCTTTAGCCGCGCCAAAGCCACCAAGTAAATAAGGAACTTGAGGTTCCCATGGGCCAGTGAAACTTTCTTCACTGCTTTCTGTCATAATTGGCTTTCCGCCGCCGCCTGAACTCATAATGTATTCCTCATTTTATCTACCGCCGCCTCTAGGATTTCCTCTGCCGCCACCATAAGTATTGCCTCCGCCGCTTACAGAGCCAGAACCGCCTGCGGCGGCTGTCCCCATACCTCGACCAATTCCAAAAACTCCTTGATTTTGAGAAGAACCGCCACCACCGCCTTGTTGAGCCTCTTCCCTAGATGTTGGCCTAAAGTCAATCAAGTTTGTTACTCTTGCTACCTCATTCCTTAGTTGATCTTGTACCCAATCGCTTCCTGTATTAGTTCTAGTCCACTCAATAACATCTGCTGGCGCTAAAGGAGTGACCCTACTTTTGTTTAGCGGAATAACTACTGGTTGGGCCGCTTTAACATAGGCTTCTTCTTTTGCTCTTTGTATATCTTGCTGAACAATTTCTTGCCTCATATCTGGAGGTACAAAATACCTTCTTTCCTGAACACCTTTATCATTATAGATAGGAGTTTCTGTACCTTTTGATTCGTAATCAAATAAGTCTTGGACAGTAATGCCGCTAGTTCCGGGTATAACGTCTTTACTTGCTTGATACTTTCCTTTACTGTCAAATATACCGCTTCCTGAGTCAGCACTTGAAGAACTTTCTGAGCCGCTTTCTGAGCCTCCGCCAATAGTTGGCCCTCCAGATATATATCTTCCGTCGCCTAAAGAAGTTCCTGAAGATGGCCCTCCTGAATATCTAGTTAGCGATCCATCAGGTGCTCTTGAAAGACCAGCATATATTGTGGGAGGCTGATAATTAAAGATGCTGTCATTAATGTTATTTGGGTTAGTCCAAGGCTGGTATTGCTCATATCCAAACATACTGTCTGCTGGCATATATGCTGAGTAGTCCATTAAACCCGGAGCATCGTACTCCTGCACTAATTGGGGGTAATAAGGATTGGACGGAACAGGGGAGGATGCTACGGTAGGTCTTGCTACTGATGAACCTCCACCACCACCACTGCCTTCAGGGCTTACAGTCCCTTCTGTTGCGCTCCAAGGTCTTGTTACCCACCATCTATCCGCTTCAGGCTTGCCAAGTTCAGATGCTTTCCACGAATTAAATCTGTCCATAGCGGAAATCCAAGTTTCCTTGGGAGCATCCGCAGGAGGTAATGAAACACCTTCAACCTTGTCATAGCCAAGACCCCTTGCGTGTTCCAATATTTCTTCATGGTTTTTTGACCAAGCATCTCCTCCGCCGCCTAACATTCCACCCGCCATTAGTGCATCCTCTCTTTCAAGTCTTTAGTGAAGACTATGTATGAATCTTTCCAATCTGGTAACATTTTTTTCCACCCCTTTCTGCCCCATAACTCCAAGGCGGAACATTGTTTCTTGATAGCGTAAGACTCAAGCATATCAATAAAGTTATTGTGAACCTCTATAAAATCTTTTCCTGCTAAAGCAATTAATCTTAATACTCTTTTTTGTGGGTACTCTATTAACTGAGTAACCATTGATATAATTATTTCTTTATCTTCTGTAACAATCCATAACTGCATACAGCCATCCATAAGATGCTCTAGGAAATCATCTGTTTCTAGTTCACCTTCACTATGCTCAGTAACTTTAGCAATCATAGGGCCAACACTATCCCATAAGTATGGCACATCTTCTGGACTAACTATGTGTGCTTTCAAAAGTCTATCCTGTATGTTGCCTGTATCTTATCTTCTGAGTATCTTAAATTATACCCAGCAGACTGTAATCCTAATTCGTAACCGTTGTCATTTACCTGTAATTGGAATGTCGGCTTTCTGTTTAACACGGCGAAGAGGGTTGCTATTCCTATTCCAGTAACGATCAACTCTTTCTCGTACTCTTGATGCCACTTCTTCTTTTTTCTTTTGTCCCAATTTAGAGTTTGGCAGGAAGACGATCCTCTTCCGTTTCCCGTTCCGACAACTCCCGCATAAGAACAAGCAATGTCGCCAAATCTTTTTGCCTCCGCACTCGTTCCTTGGAGGTTGTACTCAGATACGACAACTGGTTTTCCAAACCTAAGAGCGTTTTCAATTTGCTGTCTGAACTGTTGCTCATTAAGATCAAATCCTGTCTGAAGGTATATTATATCTGCATCTTTTATGTACTCTTGTTTTACACCGGGAGTTAGGTGTACCCCTATAGGCTTGTCAGTTTTCTTTCTTAACTCTGCTATTAACGTAGATACATCTGAAGGTGTATAATACTCGTCGCACTCAAGACAAACCACATAATGGCTAACAATGTCATCAACCTCAGAAACAACTTTACTCTGGTAATCAATCTGGTTACTTAATCCTCTTGCATATAGTTCTGGGCTGTCATCGCTTATAAGCCATATCACAGGCTTTTTCCCTAACTCCTGTAGCCTAGACCTCCAATTACTTCCAACCCCGTCTACAATTCCCCAGACCTTATCAGTGTTTCTGGCTAGAATATCTGCGTGAGTGTCGTTAGATATTGCCCCTCTTACATCCGCTCTCCAAGCATCTGATCTATTGTTAGACAAGTAAGATAATGTAGATAATCTTTCTGTGTCAATAAGAAAGGTTGATTTAAAGTCTGCGTTAGAGTTTTGTCCAAGCGGAGCCAATGTAAGCATAAATGCCGCGACCACTGCCGGGATTCCAATCTGAGCCATCCGCATATCTTATATCACCATTTCTGGGTTTATCAGGTTCTTCATGTAGTTCTTCTAGTCTTAGGGCTGATACATTAAATAGTATATCTCCTAACTTCTTTAGTTCTCGTATAACAAACTCGCCAAGGTATTCGGGGTTTTCGGGGATTGATCCGGGCTGGTAGAATGTTACACTCTTTACCTTTCTGTCTGTGTAAGTATTGTATCCCATTAGTAAGACCTACTTCCTCTTCGTCCTGAGTTCTGGACTTCAAACTCAAGCCCTTCCAACCTCCACTGAGAGTCGTTATCTGACTCAATCCTTAGTCCATACAGTTTACCAGAAGCCCTGCAGGATACCTTAGACTGCGTATCCGGGTTAAACTGTATCGGCCCTTCCCAAGATACAGCCTCTTCAGTAGACATTTGAGTGCCTATATAGAAATCAACTGTATCACTTTTGTCTATAGTCATCTTGGGCCATATAGCCTTAATGTGTTTGACTGAAGACTGGTCTGGGTTATTCTGCTCATCCATTGCGTACCCAATACGCTCAATGTAGGAGTTCATGTTAACTCCGTCAGCCTGATAACCTACCCTATCCCTGTATACTTTTGTATTAGTTGGGGAGGCAAAGACAAGAACATTCTCAACTGTGTTCCAGTTAGAAGCCCAATGCCCTGTGACGGTAGTCCATGTAGGAGTTGCCGCCGCCCAAGTTGTTAGAGCGGTTTCGTCTTGAATAGTACCGTATGCAATGTGTCCAAGGTCTGGTATATCTCTCAAGGAGAAGGCATCATTAACCCAATTCCATACTAACGCTTTATCACACTGTCCTGATTGATTGTCAGCAGAGGGGAAACAGGCTAGGACTTCAGACCTGTTGTAGTCAGTAACACAGAACGATTTCTTATACTGATCGCCATCAATATAAGAGAAGATATAATCTCTCATCTTGTGCGGAAGAATACTTTTTATTCTCTGTCCGTCATTGATGTATATGTCGCCATTGCCAAATATGAAATGACCGCCATCAAACTCAGTAATACAGTTCTTAGCCAACGCTCCAACCGTAGGAGATAGTTGTCTAAATGCAAATATAAAAGGGGTTCCCACATACGTCATTGCGTAGGTTGAGTCTTCCTTGTAGATCATAAAGGTATCTTGTAGGGGTAGACCATCTAGTATAGCCCCCTTTGTATCCTCTAAAGAATATTCACCCGCGTCAACCGTAGCGCTATTTTCATCCCATGAGGTTGGGACAGCGTTAATAGCGGCTTCTGTAGACCACTTGACTACTCTTGAGTTAGGTACTGAAGACTTCTCTACGTTAAGGGCTATTAGAAAGGATCGAAATGATCTTAGAGATTTACACTCTACGCTTGCAGGCCAGTTAGACAAGTCTTGCATCTTGTTAGATACAGACGGTACACCAGATGTAAGAGGCCATTCCTGTGGGTCATCCACAAAGTTGGTCATTACAAGCACACCACCGATTACTGTGTGCGTCCAATTCTCTGCCGCTGTAGCGTTGTAGTCTCCGCTGGTTCTTGTTATATCTGTCCAAGTAGTGCCGTTGTGAACGTGTATCTTAGTAAGTCCCGCTACTACCCAATACTCTGCTGTACCAGCCTTTAACTGAGTTATGTAGTATGGCGCTACAGGACAAGTCTCTATAACAGATGAGTACCCCGGCGATTTAATAATCGCACCATGCTCTACTCTAATGTTATTACCATCTGACCAAGCATTAGGTGGCAATTGGAAAGGCGCAATATCCTTTACAATACCTACTTGACCAAGATTGTCAACGGGAATCAAAGCCATTAAAAATACCTAACGTGATACGGATCAACCTTTGCATCAGGGGCCGTAGGCCAACCCCAAGTTGTTTTGTCTACGGTACGATTAACTGTCTCAGTCTCAGGGCCAATTGTTTCTACGCCTTCAGAATCATACGTTGACACTTTACGTTCTTCCTGTACCGCATGGTTCTGGAAGTTACGCACTGCCTCAACAGATGCAAAGGCTTCTACACCTGACTCAAGGCTATTCCCATGAGCGCGTACCTCATTGCGGTAGGTTTTCCAGTCATCGCTGACAGCAGTACCACCATCAGCCTCACGGATCACACGCCAGTCTGACGAGGATAAGAGTGAACCAACGTGTGCGTTGATCTTCTCAATCACCTGAGTCTTGAGAGATGCCACATCCTTCTCTGTACTCGCGTAGGAGATGACATACTCACCGTCGGTAAGGGTGTAGGACTCTGCGCCAGTGTTCCAGTAGCGGCTATCAGGAGCGTCTACACGCGCAGGATAGATGCCTATGTCGGCTAGTTCCTGTGATGACCAAGCCCTGAAGATGTTGGATGGATGTTGGATGCCGTTTACCGTTAAGGCGCGAGGCGTTTTAATTGTTCCTAGTGTTTCGCTATACCACATAATTACCTCGCGTTGGATGTCTTGAATGGTGATTCGGCAAAGGCCAAGTAGATGTAAACATTATCACTTGAATTGTTAGTGTCATTATTTACGCCACGACACTTAAATCCGTTGCTTAAAATATCTATGGCATAGGTGCTACTATTTGTTTCTGCACTGTTTTCATTAGCAAACAACGGATCGTCAGTTACGTTATATGGAAATCTTACTGAGTCAGTCATTAACCATGATCCCGAACCATCAGCGCACTTAGCCATAACCCACATGGGACGAAACCCAGTGTAGACAAAGGTTCCATCATTATTTCCATTGCCGGTGTAACTACCTACCTTGCTGTAGCCTTCTACTGAATGGAAGCAGTAGGCAATCATGGAAGCATCATCATTGGTATTTGCTGAATCACCTACCGTAAAGACTGACGCTCCCGGTGTGCCTCCCCAATAAGCGGCTGAAGTTGCTTGTTCGGCAGTGGTGTTCAAAAACAAATATTGGTTTGCCGTACCAGTTATATTTTCTATGTTTGTGGGCCAGTTTCTACCAGCCGTATCAACATCCTTAACAATAATAAGTTCTGGGGCTTGACTTAATCCATGCCCAATCGTTGCGCTTGCCTCAGTTCCGTTCCAATTAACAATACTAAAACCCGCCGTAGTGTTTGCGCTTACTGAACTATCAATAGAGCCTTCTTCGTTAGTGGATGCTGTGCCTCCTGCTTTCCAGTTCCATGAGGCGTAGTTTTTACTACTCTCGTTACAGTTAATATATGCACCACCGCCGACACCAACACTAAAGCCGTCAGAACCAAAAGCATATAAATCTTCTGTTGCTCCTGCCGCTGTTCTGGCCTCAGTAGTTGTATTGGATTGCAACGAATTTTTAACACCACGAATAGTGTCAAATAAGCCGTGATTGACCGCATCAGTTCTATTCTTGATCCAGACAAAATCAGGAGAAAACCCAGCGCCAGTTACACTTTGCGTTCCTCCATTACCTGCATACAACACCGTATTAAAATAATCTCCCGGTAAAGCAATAGCAGGGCTATCAAGGTTGTCAGTGTTTAACGCTTTGAATCCTGTAGGTGGCGTGTAATAGAAGTCCTCGCCAGTACCGCCATTTCCTTGTGCTGTTTTGTTTCCAGCAAATGAACTGTCTTGTCCAAAATTAAATGTAACATTATTACCGGTGCTGTATGACTGTACACAAGGAGTCCAAACACCATCAACAGTAATAGATGTTGTGTAGGAGAAATCAGAATTGTTTACTTTAAATTTTATTTCGCCATCATCAAGATTCATTAAAATCCCAACAATATCACCCGAATCAAAATCTCCTGACGAATCAGAACTAGTGGCATGACTCATGGTGATTATGCGATTGATTATTACGTTTCGGGTTACATAAACACTGTATCAGCCATAGATGAGATTGATTTCAAGATGGACAGCGACAACTTTGACGGCAATATATATCTTTTCGGAGTAAGTTAAATGCATAAAATAGTAAACGGTCAGCGCGTAGAACTTACCGACGCTGAGGTAGAACAGCGCGAAGCGGAAGAATTGGCATGGAACGCGGGTGCGTTTGATCGTGCAATTGCTAATCTCCGCTCCGATAGAGACAGAAGGATTGCTCAGACAGACTGGTACGCACTGCAAGACGTAACAATGTCAGACGCAATGCGTGATTACCGGAAAGCCTTGCGTGATCTTCCTGAAGGTTTAACAACTGTAGAAGAAGTGGAGGCGGTTACTTGGCCGACTAAACCATGAGTAGCGAATTAAAAACAAACAAGGTAAGCCCAGCCACAGGGACTGCACTCCAGATTGGGGATAGCGGAGATACCGTAGACATTCCATCAGGCGCAACTTTTGATGTAACAGGCGCAACCGTAACGGGGTTGTCAGCAGGAAAGGTGTTGCAAGTCGTTACAACAAAAAGTCAAACGGTGGTGTCATCAACATCAATAATTAGTTATGAATCTACTTCAGCCATCACAAATACGCAGGGTGTTGAATGTCTGACTGCAACTATCACTCCCGGTGCTACCAGTAATCGTTTGGTAGTTCAGTGTAGTTTTACTGGAACTTCGGACAGTGGATCAGTTCACGCTATAGCGTTGTTCCAAGATTCAGTCACAAATGCAATCGCCTGCTGTAATTCACAGACAAATGGTACAGATTCTGGAAGCACAATAAGTATGATTTGGGAACAAGCCGCCGGTACTACGAGTGCTACAACATTTAAAATTCGTGTTGGGCCACATTCATCAACAACTGTATATATGAATGGTCGTAACAATGCCGCCGCTTGGGGTGGTGTTCCAATTTCAACATTGCAGATTTGGGAGATAGAGGCATGAAACATCAGGCAATCTACAACACCCACCCTTCTGTTGTTGGTATTTATGGCGAAGATGCTGAGGTTGCTGTTGATTCTAATGGCAACCCTGTCGCAATCACTCAGTCGCTTGTCGATGCAGAAGTGGCAAGACTCCAAGCAGACCACGACAGCAAAGCCTACGCCAGAGCAAGAGCCGAAGCATACGCCTCAATCGGTGACCAACTAGATATGCAATACCACGATTCGGTCAACGGAAGCAGAACGTGGCTAGACCACATTGAAGCAGTTAAGGAGGCTCACCCGAAATGAGTACAGTAAAAGTAGACGCAGTAGAGCCTCGCACAGCCAGTAGCACAATCACTATTGGAGCGGCGGCAAGCAACCTAACCACGCTAACGTCAGCGGCATCCATCACGATTGACTTGAATAACAACAACAACTTCAAAGTGACACTGGCCCACAACGCTACGTTTAACAATCCATCCAACCCTACGGCTGGACAGACAGGCTCTATCTTCATCACGCAAGATGGTACTGGCTCAAGGACGGCCAGTTGGGGAACCTCATGGGACTTCATCGGAGGAACAGCACCAACCCTGACCACTACAGCGGCTGGGGTAGACCGTATTGATTACGTCATTCTCGATTCCACCAACATACAAGCGGTGGCAACTCTGGCCTATTCATGAGTCTTACTGGTAACAACATACTTGGTGGCGCATCTGGTCAGGCAACTGGCTATGACATAGACCAGTCGTTGCGGTTTAATCGCCCTGACGCGCCATATCTTGAAAAGACTTTCAGCGCAAGCAACCGTAAAACGTGGACGTGGAGTGGTTGGTTTAAGTTGGCCGATCCAAGTGTTGCTGATGGCTCGGTTGGCAATCGCCGCTTCTTTGGGACTAATACTGGAAACAGCGATTCAACAACTCTTGAAATTGGGTTAAACCCTGACAACAAGTTATTTGTTTCTGGGTGGGATAATAATTTTCGGATTACGACTGCGTTGTATCGTGATCCCGGCAGTTGGTATCACTGCACAATTGTATTCGACTCAACCGACTCAACCGCTAATGATCGGTTAAAACTGTACATTAACGGAGAGCGGATCACCGATTTAGATACTAATTTTACAATAACTCAAGACGCCGATTATGGTGTCAATCAGGCAGGAGCGCACTATGTAGGTTATGGTGGTACTGGCGCTGGAAACGCTTACTGTATGGATGGCTATCTAGCAGAAATTCATTTCATAGACGGTACAGCCCTTACACCCGCATCCTTTGGTGAAACTAATTCAGCCACTAACCAATGGGTTCCTATAGAAGTAACAGGAATGACCTATGGAACCAACGGGTTCTACCAGAAATACTCAGCCACGGAACTAGCGAATAGTTTTACGGATAGTGCTGAAGGTTATGTTATCAACGCTAACGGAAACGTACATACCGATACGTCAGTAAAAAAGATAGGTACTGCTTCTGCTGAGTTTGATGGCACTGATGATTACATAAGTATTGGGCCAAGTTCTGAATTTGAATTTTCTGCAACTGATTCGTTTACATTGGAAGGGTGGGTAAGATTCAAGTCTATCCCCGGAAGCGGCCCATATTATATGTTTTCTCTTGCTGGGATAAGAGTATCTTGGGATCAGAACTACGATTATTGGTATTGCATTGCCGGAACCAATGATGGAACTTGGTCTAATACTCCATCTGTAGATACTTGGTATCACCTTGCGGTAGTTGGGGATGGGACTAATGTAAAACTGTATATTGATGGAACTGAACGAATCAGTTTTGCCCAAGCAGGGACTGTTGGGTCATCAACTGCTACTGCTTACTTTGGCACTTATGATGGCGATCTTTTTGATTTTGATGGTTACATGGATGAGGTACGGCTATCTAGTTCAGCACGGTATACCAGTTCCTTTACACCATCAACCACAGCATTTACTACGGATGCAAATACATCATTGCTTCTCCACATGGATGGCTCTGATGGCGGCACTGTTTTTACGGACAGCAGTGGATACGATGGCCCAAGACACGCCATAACCGCTGTCGGTAACGCAGCCAACTCCCGCGCTCAAGCAAAGATAGGCACTTCATCCATTTATTTTGATGGCACTGGTGATGCTTTAACTATCCCCGGCAGTTCTGATTTTCAGTTTGGGACAGGCAACTTTACGATTGAGTGTTGGCATTACGCTGTAGGAACTCCCGGAACTAATGACGGAATCATATCTTGGTATGAGGACCACACTTCGGGGCCAGTAATTGAAATGACCGGAGCGCAGTATCAACTCTATGAATTTGGAAATACTGGAACTCATCAAGATGTCTCCGCTTTTACAACGGGTCAATGGAATCATATTGCACTTGTAAGGAATAGTGCGGTAACCAAATTTTACTTAAACGGTTCTGAGACATACTCCGTATCAGATACTCAGAATTACGATAGTGTTATGGGTGGTGAGGTAAATATTGGCCGGTTTTATTCTTCAGGCTTAGATATGGACGGATATTTAGATGAGATAAGAATCTCCGACTCAGCAAGATACACAAGTGCATTCACACCATCTACGACAGCGTTTACCGCAGACGCTAACACAATGCTCCTGATCCACTCAGATTTTGACGGTGGACTAGGCGCGGATAGTTCTGGGAATAAAAACGATTTCTCTGCTACTAATCTGGTTGCTACAGATCAGGTACTTGATAGCCCGACGAATAACTTTGCTACGCTGAATCCTTTGATAAAAGCAACGGAAACGCCAGTATTCTCAGAAGGTAATCTACGTTGTGTTAGTTCAGGTTCTACCCGAGGGTATTTTGTTCCCGCAACAATACCAGTATCGTCTGGAAAGTGGTATGCAGAATTCTGTGTAACAAGCACAGATTTAGGATTTATCATAGGAGCGATGCCAGTTAATCTCAATACTGGTTCAGGTTATTTAGGTGGTGGAGCGGGACAAGGAAGTGGTTACTATGGAACCAATGGTCAAGCATATAACTATGATAATGGTGGAACTCAAGATACCACTCCTGCAACAGCGGCTAATGGAGACATTATCGGCGTTGCGTTAGACATGGATGATTCAAGTGGAAAGTTGTACATCTATAGAAACAATACGATTTTAGATACCGTAGTTTCTGGCGATTCGTTTACTAATTACAATCTTAAAACGGTAAACGATTATTGGACATTTGCACTAGGTAACAATGCGGCATGGAATATTGTTGCTAACTTCGGTCAAGACTCCTCATTCGCTGGAGCAAAAACAGCACAAGGAAATGGCGGTGATGGCGAGGACTTCTATTACACGCCACCTACAGGATACAAAGCGTTAAACACCGACAACCTTGATGACCCTGCTATTGCTTTACCTACAGATCATTTTAACGCAACTCTCTGGACAGGCGACACTTCAACTTACTCTGACACTAGAGCGATAACTGGCGTGGGACACGCGCCTGATCTGGTCTGGCTCAAGAATAGAGACTACGGATCAAGCCATGATCTGTTTGATTCTGTGCGCGGAGGGAATGAGAACCTTCATTCAAATACTACTGACGCTGAAGTTACAAACATTGACGGCGGCTGGATCAACTCTTTCGATAGCGATGGATTTACCTTAAAGATCGGTGGTGGTGGAACTAGCGAGTGGTACGACAACCTCCATGACGACAAGATAATCGGCTGGGCATGGAAAGCAGGAGGCACAGCATCTTCTAACGGTGACGGCTCTATCACCAGTTCAGTAAGTGCGAATACTGCGGCTGGTTTTTCGATAGTTAGTTATACAGGTACAGGTAGTACGGCTACGGTAGGACATGGTATTCAAAAACCGGAACTAATCATCGTGAAGTCACGAGATTCGGCAGAAGAATGGCCTGTAGGTGCAACTGCGGTGAGTAGCAATTGGAGTGATTATCTGGCTTTAGATAAAGATAGAGCAAAACTTGACGATGACAGACCTTTTAACGATACCGCGCCAACATCATCCGTATTTACTGTTGGCTCATATGACGGAACCAATAAATCTGGTGACGACTTCATTGCATATTGTTTCGCTTCAATAGAAGGCTACAGCAAGGTAGGAACATTTACTGGCAACAATGATGCGGCTAATAATACCTTTGTCTATACCGGATTTAAACCGGCATTTCTTTTGGTTAAAAATATAACCACCGCTGGTCAGTATTGGACTATTTGGGACAACAAACGTGACCCATACAATATGTCAAATCACATTCTGGAGCCAAATGACTCAAGGGTAGAGTCTAATGTCAGTAACAATACGTCTGTTGATCTCCTTAGCAATGGATTTAAACCAAAGAACAATAACAATCAGTGCGGTGGTGGCCCAACATTATTTTTGTATTACGCCGTGGCATCAAGCCCATTCAAGACATCTAACGCGAGGTAATTATGTGGTATAGCGAAACATTAGGAACAATTAAAACGCCTCGCGCCTTAACGGTAAACGGCATCCAACATCCATC
>CAACVF010000166.1_pt1 | contig 14122 bp, 18 predicted proteins | sample 2381781 | NCBI WGS metagenome assembly CAACVF01 (sample SAMEA5211967, study PRJEB30684) | marine metagenome | biome: Marine; feature: Epipelagic; material: Water | collected 2015-10-15 | depth 60 m | reverse complement strand
GCAATCTGATCCATCAATAGAAGCTGTACTAAGACAAGATGTTATCAACTCTTTTGCCAGAAAGATTGATGAAGTAGCACTTGAAGGTGGCGGCTCAAACGAACCATCAGGTATTATTGCTTCTTCAACAGGTAATGTTGTTGCTATTGGTACAAATGGTGGTGCTGTGACCTACGCTAAGTGTGTAGACATGGTTGAAGCTGTTGAGGTTGATAATGCAATCCTTAATGATGCTTCTGTTAAGTTCGTTGGTAACCCTAAAGTTACAGCTAACTTGAGAACTATCGGCAAACAGACATCAGGTGTTGAAGGTAACTTCATTCTTGGTGAAGATAACAGAATCTTAGGTTATGACTATCTATCAAGCACATTAGTGCCGAGTGACCTGACAAAAGGTTCAGGTAGCAACCTATCTGCTTTGGTCTTTGGTGATTTCTCACAACTAATGCTTGGATTCTATTCAGGTGTTGATGTGATTGTTGATCCATATACAGGTTCAAATTCAGGTACAACAAGATTAGCTTTCTTCCAAGACTTTGACGTAGCTCTTAGATACGATGATAGCTTCTCAGTAATTAAAGATATTGTTACTTAATAATTTTTTTAATTAAGTTAGGGCTACTTCGGTAGCCCTTTTTTTATGTATAATGGAAATATGAGTGATACAAAAATTAAATTCGTGTTTAATGAAACTTACTACTATGGTGGTAAGAGATACGATGCAGGCGACACCATGGACATTGTAAAAAAAGATGTTGCAGAGTGGGAAAAAGTCAGCTTCGGTAATATATATAAACCTAAAGGAAAGAAGGATAAAAAATGAAGGCATTAGCAACTAAAACTGTCTACTACGATTCCAACAAGTATGAAGCAGGCGACCTGATTGATTGCACTGAAAGAGATTTTGACAAAATCTTACAACCACTTGGGTGTGAGTTGCATAGTGAAGCAAAATCTAAAAGCAAGAAAACTGACAGAGCTATCAAAGAAGTAACTGAAAGAGAAGAGTAATAATGTCACTAGAAACAGCACAAGACTTGCTTAATTTCTTCGATACTGACACTCATGGCATATCAGCCAGTGTCACAATAGACGGAACAGCAACAAGCATATCTGTTATACTCAACAAAGAATATTTTGCGATAGCAGGAGAATCTGTTGATGTCGATGGCACTCAGCCAGTCGTGACTTGCAGGTCAAGCGATGTGGCAGGCATTGATACTTCAGACACTATCGCAATAAGCGGTATAACTTATAATATTGTCAACATACAGCCAGATGGCACAGGCATGACAGTATTAATACTACAGGATCAATAATGTTAAAAAATTTACTAAGCACAATCGCACCAGCATTAGGCACAGCACTAGGCTCACCACTGGGTGGTGCAGCCGTCAGCATGATAGCTGAGAAGCTAGGTGTACCGAACAATCAAAAATCAGTAGAGAAAGCAGTACAAGCAGCAACACCAGAACAACTACTAGAACTGAAGAAGGTAGAGAAAGACTTTGAAGTAAAGATGAAAGAGCTAGAGGTTGATGTCTTTAAGTTAGAAACAGAAGATACCCAAGATGCTCGGAAAACCTTTTCTAAAGACTGGACATCAAAATTTATGGGTCTAATAGTTATTGGTGGCTTTATGGGTTATATTTTTTTAGTGACTATACAACCACCTGAACAAAATTCAGAAGCCTTAATCAACCTAGTGCTAGGTTATTTAGGCGGTTTGGCTAGTGCAGTCATATCTTTCTATTTTGGTGCATCACAATCTAAAAACGACTAATGCCCAAGAAAACCAACGCACAATTTAGCAAAGGGCATGAACCCACAGCAGGTGTCAATGGCAAAAAAACCTCACAAGGTCGCAAAAACTTCGGTAGCTCAACCCTAAATAAACACAAACGCAGGTCTTGGAAGCAATACAAAGGACAAGGCAAATAGTTTAGAATGTTGTAATGGCACACTACCGACAACAAATTAGAGAAAGAATTGGCACAACACTAACAGGCTTATCTACAACTGGAAGTAATGTTTTCCAATCACGCATCTACAATATAGAAGAATCTAAACTGCCATGCGTTTGTATTTACACAAGGTCAGAGACCTCAGAGCCTTTGACTATGAACGCACCACGTAGCATACAAAAGAATTTAGATTTAATTGTTGAGGTTTATGTAAAAGATCGGAACTACGATTTTGTGCTTGATAAAATTCTTAAAGAAGTAAAAGAAAAGATGTTTACGGATAGATTAATCAATAATTTAGCCAAAGATAGCTTCTTAACTACGCAAGAAATAACATATAATGGAGAAGGTGACCAAACTATCGGAGTTGGCACACTAACATATAGCGTGGAATATCACCACACTGAAGGAACATTAGGCTAATGGCATTAATAATCGCAGACAGAGTAAAAGAAACAGCCACAACAACAGGCACAGGCACGTTTACACTTGGTGGTGCTGTCACAGGATTTAGAACATTTAATGCTGGGATTGGCGATGGTAACACGACTTATTACTGTATTTTTCTTGATGGTACAAATGAATATGAAGTTGGTTTAGGCACATTCACTGCATCCAATCAACTAGCTAGAGACACAGTACTGACATCATCTAATTCAGGCTCAAAGGTAAACTTCTCCGCAGGCATTAAGTCAGTTTTTTGCACTCAACCCTCAAGTAAGGCAGCTTTTTTAGACAGTTCTGGCAACTTATCAATAACAACTAGCAACGTCACAGAAGGCACAAACCTCTATTACACAGATGCACGATTCGACACTAGACTAGCTACAAAAAACACAGCTAATCTCACAGAAGGCACAAACCTTTATTACACAGATGCGAGGGCAAGAGCAGCGATCTCTGTTTCTGGTAATGCATTATCATACAATTCATCAACAGGTGTTCTCACATCTAGCTTTGAAGAATCACCAACTTTCACAGGTAATGTTGTTGTCTCAGGCAATCTAACAGTAACAGGCACGACCACTTGGCTCGATAGCACTAACACACAGATTAGCGACAAAAACATCGTCTTAAACTATGCCAGCAGTGACAGTTCAGCTAATGCTGATGGTGCAGGTCTTACTATCCAAGATGCCGTTGATGCTTCTAATGATGCTACTATATTGTGGGATGCTACTCTTGATGCTTTTAAATTTTCAAATAACTTACATTTTAATGATGGCATACAAGCAAACTTTGGTACAAGCTCAGACTTACAAATATTACATGATGGCTCTCATAGTTACATCAAAGATGTTGGTACAGGTTCATTAAGAATTAGGGGTACTGATTTATTACTAGAAAGTCAAAGTGGCGAGACATTTCTATATGCAGCTAATAATGGTGCAGTTACACTCTACCACGACAACTCTGCCAAACTAGCCACAACCTCAACAGGTATAGATGTTACTGGTTCTGTTGTTAGTGATGGGTTAAGTGTAGCTTCAGATACCGACACTATTTCTACTTTAGGCAGGGCTAAGATTGGTGCTTTTGTAAGTGATTATGCATATTTCTCACATATTGATAATGCAACATCTACTAACTATGCCCTTAATCAAAATAGTGCAGGCTCAACTGCTATAAATGCTGCAACTGGACAGAATGTTTCTTTAAAAATTAACAATAGTGAAAAATTATTGGTACAAGGTTCTACAGGCAACGTAGGCATTGGAACTACTAGCCCTGTTGATGCATTAGATGTCAATGGTAAAATTAGAACTAACGACAGAGTATTATCAAATTGGTATCAATCAACATCGACATATGGGCTACAATTTTCTAATTCAGCTGGTAATATTCAAGTATTTAAATCCGATGATGGAAACCTCGGCATAGGAACTACTTCGCCAAGTCAACTATTACACCTTGCATCTACAAATCCAAATATTAGATTAGAGGACACTGATGGTACTAATAAATACGGACAAATTAGATTTAATGGAACTTCATTTGATATTATGTCAAGAGACAGTGGTAATGCAGCCATTAGATTTGGTGGTCACGGGAGTAGCAACTTTACTGAATACGCAAGGTTTGACAGCTCAGGTAACCTCGGTATTGGTACAAGTTCTCCTAGTTCTAAGTTACATGTTAATGGTTCAGCTAATATATCTGGCACAACTTACATAAATGATTCCATACATCTAAATTTAACAGATGGCAATGTTGCTAAAAAATTAGGTTCTATTGTTCCTGTCTCTGTAGGCGGTGATGATGATACTGGTGGTTTAGAATTACGCAGCCATTACAACAATATAGCCTACAAAGGCTTAGATATGCTTAGTGGTGGAGCTACTAGATTATTTCACTCTGGTAATGAAAAACTAGCCACAACCTCAACAGGGATAGATGTTACTGGTGGAGCAGATGCGATTGCCAAAGTAACTGGTACCACTACAGCAGCACGATTAGACCTTGCAACAAACTCGCACCACAGATTTTGGCAGTTAATTGAATCTGATGGTCGTTTTAGATTTTATGACCAAACAGCTAATGCTGAAAGGTTAGCTATTACTTCAGCAGGAAACCTCGGCATCGGAACGACTTCGCCAGATGTTCTTTTAGATTTACAAATGCAAAATGCAAGTCAAGGTCTAAAAATTAGAAGGCACAACTCTTCTGGTCAATTTATACATATACACGAAGCTGATGGTGCATCACATAGAATTGAAGCTGTTGGCTCAAAAGAGTTTAGAATAGATAACCAAGGGACATCAGCAACAACAAAACTAGTTTTTAAAAATGCTGGTTCTACTGCTATGGTGATAGATTCATCACAGAACGTCGGCATCGGCACGACTTCGCCAAGTCAACTATTACATTTAAATAGCACAAATCCATTTTTAAGAATACAAGAATCAGATGCTACTAATGGCTTTGGTGACATTATATACAACAGTGCTAGTTTAAGATTAAGGTCAAGGTCAAATACTTCAAATGGAATTATAAGATTTGAAGGAAATAATGGCACAACCACAACTGAATACGCTAGGTTTGATTCTTCAGGCAACCTTGGTATCGGAACGACTTCGCCAAGCTCTAAGCTACATATATCTGGTGATTCAGATACAAATTCAAAGTTGACAATACAAAGAACTGGAGCGACAACTGGAACTAATATACTTGGTTACAATTATGTCGGAACATTTGCTAACAGCGAATTAAGATTATTTGCCAATAGCTCAGAAGCCATGAGAATAGATACTGGCGGTAAATTACTTGTCGGTAAAACTACAGCAGATGCTACAAATACAGTAGGACACGAACTCAAAGCTAATGGTATTGTCGTACATACTACAGATGATACAGGTACTATGTATCTCAACAGAAAAACATCTCATGGCAATATTATAGAGCTTAGAAAAGATAATTCTGCTGTTGGTGTTATTGGCACACAAAATTGGGGTATCGGCACGAGTTCACCAGCTGAACCATTGCACATTGTTAATAGTGACCCTAAAATTAGATTACAAGATTCTGACGGTACTAACCAATTTTCAACAATATTCCAAAATGGTGGTGAATTAACTTTATTATCAAGAAATAACACTAATAATGGTTTTATAACTTTTAATGGTGGTAACGGAACTGCTGCAACTGAATACGGTAGATTTAATACATCTGGCAACCTCGGCATCGGAACGACTTCGCCAAGTCGTAAATTACACATTAATGGTGGCACAGCAAACTTTGTTGCTAAATTTGAATCAACTGATGGTATAGGTGGTATTTTAGTTGCTGATAATTCTACAAGTGTTGATTTAGCTGTAGCAGCTGAAGGTAATAATTTATCTTTCTATAACAATTCAGAGAAAATGCGAATCGACTCATCAGGCAACGTCGGCATCGGAACGACTTCTCCGGGTTTTAAATTGCAAATTAATGGCACAGATAGTTCCTTACTACAACTAAAAAATACCAACGGAAGTAGTGGACAAGTTCGTTTACAATTTAATAGAGACAGTGCAACTAGATGGAACATCGGAGCAAATTTAACTAATGACTTCACGTTCTATGACCAACAAAATTCGACAGTTCCTTTTACAGTAAAACAAGGAGCAAATTCTCACACGTTAGTTGTTAGTAACAATTCAAACGTCGGCATCGGAACGAGTTCGCCAGCAGACAAACTTCATGTCAACTCAGGCACAGCAGATAAAGTAGCTATTTTTGAAAGTGGCGATACTTCATCTTATATTGAACTTAAAGACCCAACAGCATCTTCACACCTTCTTAGTTCAGATGGTAAATTAATCTTTAAAGCCGACCCAAATAATGCAGCTGGTTCTACTAGAATTGCTTTTGAAATTGATGGTGCTGAAAGAGCTAGGATAGACAGTTCAGGTAACGTTGGTATTGGTACAACTCATCCAGATTCAAGACTTGATGTTACTGGTGGTGATATAACAGTAAATGTATCTAGTACAGGTTTAATGAATTATAAATATAATAATTCAGTTGTAGGTTCAATAACTACTAATGGAGTTGCTACAGCTTTTAACACCTCATCTGATGCTAGACTAAAAGACATCACAGGGTCTGCCAGAGGTTTAGAGGTTATCAACGAACTTAACCCAGTTGCTTACGACTGGAAAGCAGATGGCAAGTCTGATGAAGGCTTGATAGCTCAAGAAGTTAAAGAGCTAGTACCTAACGCAGTGTCAGAAACCGAAGAAGGTTATTACCAAATGGATTACTCTAAGTTGGTCACACCATTAATCAAAGCTGTGCAAGAGCTAACAGCTAAAGTAGAGAGCTTAGAAGCACAATTAGCCAATAAATAAACACAGATCAACTTAATTGGTGTATAATTTTTTTATTATGGCTATTTCTTATACATGGAACTGCAAACAACACGATGCTCACACTACGCATGGTGGCGAGAGCAAAGTGATTTACAATGTGCATTGGCGCTTACAAGCAACCGATTCTGTTAATGATAGTGAAGGCAACCCATACACTGCTGAAGTCTATGGCTCACAATCTTTAGATTGTTCTGACCTATCATCTTTTACAGCTTATGATTCTTTAGCTGAATCTAACCTACAAGCTTGGGTTGAATCTGCTATGGGTGCTGACGAAGTTGCTAATCTCAAAAGCAACCTAGATGCACAGATCGCTGAACTCAAAACACCAACGAGCTTTAGTGGAGTTATTGGCGAATAAATAATTTGTTATGAACTTTGGATTGGCTGCCTTTGCTGAATTGCCAATGGCTACTGACGAGGGCAGAATCCAGTCACAACAAAATTTAATCAAACAAGCAGCCCTTACTACCCTTACTGGTTTATCAACCACTGGCAGCAATATCTACGCTTCTAGGGTACATAATTTAGAAACTATCAAACTGCCAGCTTTGTTGCTGTACACAGTTGATGAAGAATCTGAACCTATTGTGATGAATCCAGCACGCAGTGTTGAGAAAACCCTAACACTACATCTTGAGGGTTATGTCAAACAAAATGCAAATTACGATGACAAGGTAGACGAGATTGCAAAAGAAGCAGAAGAAGCGCTTTTTACTAATAGATTATTAAATGGTTTGGTTTTAGATAGCTTTTTAACTAATACTGAAATAGAATATGAATCAGAAGGTGATAATCCACTTGCTAGGGTTGTAATGGACTTTGAGGTTGTTTATCATCATAAAGAAGGAATTAATTAATTATGGCAACATACAAAGGTTCAGACGGAGTGGTCACTATAGGTGGCACAACAGTTGGTGAAATTAGGTCTTTTTCTGTAGAAGAATCAGCCGATACTATCGAAGATACAGCTATGGGTGATACATCCAGATCATACAAATCTTCATTGAAATCATTTACAGCTTCTATCGATGCTTTATTTGATAACGATGATAGTGGACAAGATGCACTTTTAATCGGTGCTGAAGTTGCTTGTATCTTTAGGTCACAAGGTACTGGTTCTACTAATATGGAAAGGTCTGGTACTGGTATTGTTACAGGTGTAACTGTAAATCAATCTTTTGATGGTTTAGTAGAAGCAAGTTTTAGCTTGCAAGGCACTGGCGCATTATCAATAGCTGACCAATCTTAATAGATGAAAGCAATAGATAGAGCTAAAGCTCATTTCAATTCGTTAGAAGTAAAAAAAATAGTTGTACCTGAATGGGGTGATGATAATGCACCCCTTGAAATCTATGCCAAGCCTTTAACATTACAAGAAACATCTAAGCTCTATCGTATGGCACAAGAGGATGATATGGCTATGTTAGCTTATGTTTTAATCTACAAAGCCCTAGATAGCAATGGCGATCAAATCTTTTCTTTAGAGGATAAACAAACACTACTAACCAAAGTAGATCGTAATGTCCTTATCAAAGTCTCTAACGAAATCATGGCTGAGAAGCCAGCAGACGAAGTAAAAAAAAGTTAGCCGAAGATCACAACCTCTATAATCAGCTCGGATTAGCAGAGCTTTTAGGTAAATCTCTACACGAGATTCAGCAAATGTCCATAGAAGAATACCAATTATGGACAGCATACTTTAGAATAAAAGCAGAAAGACATAAAAATGGCTAACCAAAGTTACAAAATCCTCATATCGGCAAAAGATAAAGCCAGTGCATCTTTTAAGTCTTTAAATAAAGTAGCAGGTAAAACAGGTCAAATAGTTGGTGGTCTAACCAAAGGTGTAGCAACAGCGACAGTTGCTCTAACAGCAGCTTCAGTAGCAGTAGCAGCAGTAGCTAGAAGCTCTTTTGAGTTCGCAGATGCTATTGGTAAAGTTTCAACTAGAACAGGCATAGCAACAGATACAGTACAAGCCTTTCAAATAGCAGCAGTAGAATCAGGCTCATCCGTTGAGATAGCTAATAAATCATTAGAAAAATTTACTAGATCAGTTGGTGATGCACAAAGAGGTCTTAAAACCCAAGCAGACATATTTAAAGATTTGGGTGTTTCAATAAAAGATGCTAATGGCAACACAAAAACTATGGATGTCCTGCTTAGAGAGGTGTCAGACGGCATGGCAGGTCTTAAATCACAATCAGAAAAAGCCACAGTTGCAGCTAACTTGTTTGGTCGTGCTGGTATTCAAGTTGTCGACATTTTAGACAATGGTGGTGCTGCCTTTGATGCTTACATAGATAAAGCTAAAGAATATGGTCTGGTTTTGAGTGAAGATGGCATAAGACAATCAGAAAAATTTAATGACACCCTCGCTTTTATCAACAGGCAATTTAAAACAGCTACAGCAGCTATATCTATAGCTTTCTTGCCTATTTTGCAAAATCTAGCGACAGCATTTAAAGAAACTACAGCAGCAACAGTCGCAGGCGAAGATGGTGTTATGAAATTTGGCGAGACAATCAGAGACAAGGTTTTAGACAGTATTGATGTTTTCATCAGAGGTCTGGCAGATATGCTGGATGGTGTGCATAAATTCCGCTTAGATGTAGCAGATTTAGGTAGAGATATAACCATTAGTTTTTTGGAAGCTGAAAAAGCAATTTTAGAAGCAAAAGGCGCATTTTTATTCACTGATGCTGCTATTAGAAAAAATGCTAATGGCATAGAGCTTCTTGATATGAAAATTAAAACTGCCAATATGCAATACAAGGCTTTCGCTGAATCAAATAAATCTGGTGGTGATGCAGTTAGGGGTTTTGCTGACAAACTAAGGAACAAGCTCACAGCAATATTGGGAGAAAATAGTGATGAGGTAGAAAATCTTGTAGATTCTTACAAAGCATTATTTGGTGGCATAGATACTGGTATCACAGACCTGCAAAGCCCTTTAGATGTCTATGCAGACAGTCTGACAAACGCACAAACCAGAACAAAAGATTTCGAGACAGCGCAAGTGAACGCTTTCAAAAAAGCTGAAGATGCTTTAGTAAGTTTTGTGCAAACTGGCAAACTTGATTTCAAAGACTTAATAGATTCACTAATAGCTGATTTAGCAAGACTAGCTATCAGACAGAGACTTATATCGCCTTTATTTTCGCTTTTTAGTGACTTCACAGATGGCAGCACACCAGATACAAGCAAGCCTACAGGCAAAGATTTCGTGCCTATCTTTGCTGGTGGTGGCTTCACAGGTATGGGCGCTAGAGCTGGTGGTATTGATGGTCAGGGTGGCTTCCCTGCAATCTTGCACCCTAATGAGACTGTGATAGACCATACTAGAGGTAATGGTGCTGGTGCTATAGTTATCAATCAATCAGTCAATTTTGCTACAGGAGTGCAAGACACAGTGAAGAACGAAGTATTGCAACTATTACCAGATATAGCAGAAACCTCAAAAGGCGCTGTGCTTGAAGCCATGAACAGAGGCGGTAACTTCAGAAGAGGTATGCGATGATAATAGATATACCAACTAACCACAACTTTGCTTCAGTCAGGTTTACGTTAAACAGAAACATCGCAACCTCAAGATCAGCCTTTACTAACCGACAACGTACACAAGAATACGATGGTGTTTACTGGTCAGCCGAAGTCACTTTACCACCAATGAAGCGCAGTGATGCTGTAGAGTGGATCGCTTTCTTATCACGCTTACAAGGCACAAAAAACACTTTCTTGCTTGGCGATCCTTCGCACACTACAAACTCAGGCACTTACAATGCTGATTTCTTAGCCATAGAAAACCGATTAGGTACATCTTCCACACTTTTAAACTTTGCATCTAGTAACAACACAATATCGGATAATGAGGGCAATGATTCTTTTCAAGGGTTGGCAACAGGTGATTTTGTTTTAATCAGTGGTGCAAGTGCTGATGAGAATAATGGCACTTTTAAAATAACAACTTTTGTTAACGATAACGGCATAAGGGTAGACAGAGACATAACTAATGCGACAGAGCAAAGCTGTACTATTAAAGATAATGCTAAAGGTATAACAGGCTTAAACCTCACACGCACAGGTACAGGGAGTGGCACAATAAAAAAAGGTGATTATCTAGCCTTGCATGATGCTGCTTCTGCGACTTCTAAACCTATACAATATGTTATGGCTGTAGAAGATGCTACAGTCACTTCTAACGACTATGCTGTACGCACAGAACCAAAACTAAGGGTAGCAGCTACAACTACACACTACGTCAAATTTGCTAACCCAAAAGGACAGTTCAGATTAGCTTCTAATCAAACCTCATGGTCTGTCAATGAGGCATCTATATATGGGTTAGCTTTCACAGCTATTGAGGTGATAAATGGCTAGTAGACCAAGTGTGTCAACTTCAGTTGCTAATCGTTTATCTAAAGACAATCACATTATTAGTTTTGGTGTGCAGTTCACGCTTGATTCTGGCGATGTGAATGTTTGGAATGGTGTGGGTAACTTTACTGGTAGTGACAACAACACTTATATAGGCGCTGGTGAGTTGTTGAAGCTATCCAGCATAGAAGAAACTAAAGAACTACAATCAACCAACCTAACCATAAGCATAAGTGGTCTGTCAGACCAAGTGTATAGTGCTGTGACAACAGAAGATATGCAAAACAGATTTATAACTTTGCGTATGTTTTTCTTTCATCCTGATACTATGGCTGAAATTAGCAACGTCATACTATTCAAAGGCAGAATAGATGGCATAACTATTACAGATGGTGACAGCTTTAATATAGTTTTTAGTTGTGAAAACAAGTTAATAGATTTAACAAGACCAAGAAATTTGTTTTATACCCCAGAAGCTCAACAGTATCTATACACAGGAGATCAAGGTTTAAGCTTTGTGCCACAAATCCAAGAACAACAACTGTTTTGGGGTAATGCTTTAGGCGGTGGCACTGGCGGTGGTAGTGGTGATGGTGCTGGTGGTGATGGTGGTATCTACCAACTAAAATAATGTTTAAAAAAATACTAAAAGCAGCCATCACATTAGCTACTATATCTACTGGTATAGGCTTAATTACAGGACAAGTAACAAAAGCACTTTTTTTAAAAACATTAGGCAATAGATTCATAAGCAACTTTTTGCTGATTGGTTTGAGTTATGTCACAGCCAAAGGCTCTGAAAATACACCAGCTAAAAATATTGGTTTTAAAGTAGCTACACGCAATCCTATTGCACCCAGAAACATTGTTTACGGCAAGACGAGGGTTGGTGGCACGATAGTATATCAACAGACATCAGGCACTAATAATGTCAAATTGCACAATGTTATAGCACTAGCTGGACATGAGATTGAAGATATAACGAAAATGTATATCGATGCTGGTAAAGGTGTACAAGAACTTAGTATAGCTAGTGATTTTGCTGAAACTTCATCAGGTAGTGGTATTTTCATCGTTAGCAATTCTGCTTTCGTTAATTCATCTAACAGCGATAAATACAATACCGCAGGTGGTCTAATTAAAATTATATTTGAGAAGGGTGGGCAAACTGCTGTGAACAGCGCTGTGCAAACAGAGATTAACGATTCTGGTGGCTCGGACTGGACTACTAATCACAAACTACAGGGCATTGCCTACATTTATGTTGGTTGTGTATATGATACCGACAAGTTTGCAGCCTTTCCAAGCTTTAGTTTCGAGGTTAAAGGTAAGAAGGTGGTTGATCCAAGAGTACACGCAACTAATACAACCTTTAGCACAAACCCTGCACTCATAATTAGAGACTATCTTAAAGACACAATATATGGCTGTGCAGCAAGCAACGATGAGATCAATGATGATACTACTCATGCAGGTTTCAAAAAGGCAGCAAGCGACTGCGAGGATTCTATCGCTGTTACAGGGGGGAATGAAAGCAGATTCACACTTAATGGTCAATTTGATTCTACAGCCGAACCACAAAGCATACTAGAAAATATGCTTTCTTCTTGTGCTGGTCAGCTTGGTTACAACAACGGCAAGTTTAATCTGTTTGTTGGTAAGGCACGCACAGCAGCAGGCACAATAACTGACGATAAACTCTTAGCGCCACTACAAATCACACTAAAGCAATCAGGGGCTGAGAGATACAATGGTGTAAAGGCTACCTTTCAAAGAGAGGATGCCGATGATTATAAGGCAGCAGAGATTACACCAGTAAAAAATAGCACTTTCTTAACTGCTGATACCCCTGATGAAGAAAGCTCACCAAGTTTTGAAAAGTTTATGAACGCATCTTTTCCGCTGACAACTTCTAAATACACTGCACAAAGGTTAGCAGAAATAGCCCTTAAATATTCCAGACAAGAAGTTACAACAAGTGTGCTTGTGCCTTTAGAATTTTTGGCTTATCAAGTGGGCGATATTGTAAACCTAGATAATGCAAGGGTTGGTTATACAGGTAAAGATTTTGAAATTACAGGGATCAATTTTGAATTTTTAGAAGATGATTATTTAGCTCTGCGCTTAGACCTTAAAGAATATAGTTCTACAGTTTTTGATAATGTTACCTACAATGATATAAGATAGGTTATAATTTATTTTATGTGGATTTTAGAAATTATTATTTACCTGTTAGCTTTCGTTGGGTTGGCTAACATTATTATTCGTTTCTACCCAACACCTAAAGCTAATTGGAACATCAAGCTTTATGATTTTATAGATTATTTATCATTGAGAAAAGGAGTTACCAATGGCAGACGAAAAAAATAAAAAAACTGACGTAGTTGCAGAATTAGAAGCAAAATTACAGGAAAAAGAAGCTGTAATAAACGCACTTAGTGGACTGGTAAAATACTGGTCAGGTAAAGTGGTCGACAATGAATCTAATCATTTTCTAGCAAGCCTTCAACAAGAAGCACAACAAAACGTGCCTACAGAAGAGGTTGAAGAATGAGCTGGTGGTCTAAGTTTATTGATGTAATGACTGGCACACACCGAAAGAAAGTGCGTGCTAGAAACAAAAAAGGTCAATACAAAGGTGATGACAAATCAACACTTGATGTTAACGAAGCATATAAAGAAGTCAGAGTGAAAACCAAGAAAAAACAAAAGGGCTAGTAAATTTTTTATTCATATATCCTTAAATATTAAATATTTAATCTCTAAAACTAGCCCTTACTCAACATGGAAGAGATAGTTATAGTCATACAACAATTAGGATTTCCGATAGCAGCAGCTATTGGACTTGGTTGGTTTATCTATAAACTAATCATGCGTATTGTCGATGGCATGGAGAAGAAGCTCGATGTGGTTGACGAGAAGGTCGCA
>CAACVF010000165.1_pt1 | contig 14137 bp, 19 predicted proteins | sample 2381781 | NCBI WGS metagenome assembly CAACVF01 (sample SAMEA5211967, study PRJEB30684) | marine metagenome | biome: Marine; feature: Epipelagic; material: Water | collected 2015-10-15 | depth 60 m | reverse complement strand
AGGAGAAATAGAATGATAACAAAAGAAAAATTTACAGATTGGCTTAGCAAATCTAAACGCAATGATAAGGTTACGTATTACCGTGGTTTCTTATTCGCACCACATTTACAAAAGCTATCACCAATGGACGAAAAAAGACCAAATAAAATTAGAAATCACGCTTGGTATTTGTATATGTCTGGTTTAGTAGAACTAGTACAAAAGAAGCATGGTGACTTTGACTACGAATATATAGCAATAAGAAAATGATTGACATTATTATGTTTTTGATCATACCGCTAAAGATTGCTTTGGCGGTATATTTAACATACCACATTTATGCATGGGTTTTAGGCTTATGAGTGATCCAGTTGTTAAAGAAGTATTAGTTAATAAAGAATTAAAACGCGCACAAGACGCGTTTTACGATGCAATATTTGAGGGTGATGATATTGCCATGGTACAAGCCAACGATGCGGTTGGGTATTATGAATCTTTTGATAGTGATTATTGCCCCGCGTACCCAGGTTTTTAAGGAGAAATAGAATGGACCTATTAGAAGCAACAAAAAAAATAAACGATACGTTATACGAATCAATTAAAAATAAGGACAGTATGGTTATTGTCCTGGACAAACTAAGTGAAATTAAATGCCATGGTGTTGTGTTTCCACGCATTATGTTAGTTGAGATTATATCTAATTACACAGATAAAATTGAGAAGAACAAGGAACCAGACATGCAGAGCAGCTTTGATAACGCTGAACGTAAATGGAGTGATATACTAAACTAATGAAAAAGAAATTAAACACACCAGAAGAAAAAGCACACGCTGATTTACGTGATGCTATAATAAAAGAACGTCCACAAGAATGGGATTATATACAACGTGAGCGTCAAAAAATACGTGACGCACGAACTGAAGCAGCATTAGCAGAAGCAGAAATGAATCCTACTGATCCTACGGTGACTTTTACACAACCTGCAGAGGGCACGAAGATTGGTGGCATGGAAGCCTTTCATGTAGAGAAAGGAGAAGAGCGCCATACTTACCAGATTATTACTAAACGCGAAATTACATTTAGTTATATGATTCGTGCGAAGAATGAAGAAGATGCAATGATAAGAACATTGTCTTTTGTAAGTAAAGATGGTAGTGGTCAACGCGAAGATCTCAAACGTCCTATGTATAATAGTAAACCTATGATACGTGAATGGATAGATAAAATAACCAAGCTATCTTAAATGGACATCAACAATGTGCCAAAAGTAACTATTACGTGGTTAGATGCGCGTGATACAGAAACTGGTTGGATTGATATAAAAGAGATTTTGGCTGCACCATTGGCCGTTTGCCAGGAGACTGGTTGGATGGTCGTGAATAATGATCATAAAGTAGTGATTATGCGCTCGTGGTGCGTGGACCGGGACGATAACCATGGTGGGAGTGCAATAGCAATACCAAAGGGTTGGGTAACAAAGATAGAATATTTAAAGGAAACACATGCAGACGTACGAAATTAATTTATGGCTAGACAAAAAAGTAATAGAAAAAATAGTCAAACAGTTTGAAAAAGATGAGGATGTATTAAAGTATATAGCCAATAATTTTGACACTAAACCAGACCCAGAGTATCCATCATTAGATCCTCAACGTGGGTACACAAGACCAAAAGCATCACAATATATAATTACATGGTCACGCGTACATACTTATGTGCGCAAAAAAGCACCTAATAGAATACAGCTTACAGAAGACGAAAAAGAAATACAGAAGACGCTAGAAAGATCTATAACAAAAGAAGCTATAGATGAATGGGGTCAAGATGAAATGTTAAACCAAGTTAGAAAAGATTATTGGAGTCACCCAGATGCAAAAGGCCTTGAAGAAAAGAGATAGACAGGGGCTAACACCTCGACAAAAAGAAGTATATGACATCATTAAGGGCTACATAAAGCAAAATGGTTATGCTCCTTCGTATGAAGAGATAAAACAATACATGGGGTCTAGATCTAAGTCACATGTGCACGCATTTGTGCAGCAATTAATTAACAGAGGTTGGTTAGGAAAAGGAAATGGCAGGAATCGGTCAATTTTTATTTTGTAATGTGTCACCTATAGTGGTATATTTGCTAAAAAGTTTTTTTTATTTTGTTACCGGGAACCAAACTGGTGCCACAGTGACACAATTGGTGATTAAACTATATAATTCAATGACTTATGTTGTGGCACCTATGTGTCACTACTCTAGACGACGCAAGGCACTTTTTTGTTTTTTAGAAAATAAAATGAGTAAAAACTCAACTATACTGCGGGGTTTAGCATGGTAGATAAAAGAATTAGTAGTGCCACAAGTGGTGCCACAAATATGGCAAAAAAGTATCCAATTAGAAATGATGGATTGACAGATAAACAACGTATATTTGTACAGATATATACAGAGAACGAAGGAAGATTGACACCGACAGAATGTGCAAGACAGGCTGGATACAAAGAGGACAGAGCAAATACAACTGCATCAGAATTATTAAATGGCAAACGCTTTCCAAAAGTAGTAGAAGCCGTTATTGCAAGAAGAGCAGAGATAGAGAAAACACATGAAGTTAAGCTTAATAAACATGTGCAAGAGTTGGCTAGGCTTCGTGAAAGAGCTCTTGGTGAAAAGTCTTATTCTGCTGCTGTTAATGCTGAGCGCTTGCGAGGGCAAGCTGCAGGATTGTACATCGATAGAAAAGAAATCAGAACTGGTAGTATTGACTCTATGTCTAGAGAAGAAGTTTTAAAGGCTTTAGGTGATATTGGTTTAGGAGGTAAATTTGAAAAGAACGGAGCGAGAACAGAACTATCAATCAAAGAGAAATCCGATAGCGAAGGACTTAAAGACATCACGCCAGTATCGTCAGAGAATAATAAAGAACAAGAAGAAGTATGACCGTAAAGACGGAAACAAGTTTTTGGAAGACTTTAAAAGAATATTTAAATCGTGGTAATTATATTGTTTCACGCCTTGAAAGCTACGTTACGCCAGGATTCCCAGATTGTTTAGTTTATCACAGAAAGACAGGTTTCTTCACAGTTGAATTAAAGGTCGTAAATAGTAGTACCAAAGTGGTACTATCTCCCTTCCAAATTGCCTGGAATATGCGTCATGCTACAGCTGGATCACAGTCATATATCTTGGTTAGCCTGGCTGCTAGAGGCGAGGTCAAATTGTTTCATGGGTGTAAAACCATGGAGCTCGGCCAAAAGACCGTGGACCAAGTGCCTGGGCTGTACGAAGGACCACTCATGGACCTCGATTTTTGTCAAGTCATTTCAAACTCCCAAACTCCCTAATATAAACTAAGTTGTGGATATCCTGTGGATAAGTCCCGGCTGGGCGCCCGGCGCCCGGTGCGCAGCTGGGGGATCAAAGCTCCCCGAAACTCCTTAAAAACTCCCGAAAACTCCCAAAAAAGTTCCCTGACCCAGAGGCCTGGATCACCTGCAGCTCCGGATGGGCAGCGGGCCCAGCAGTCAAACTCCGAAACTCCCGTAAAAAAACTAAGGTTTCTGCCATTTTTGTTCCTGAGCCACAGGTTTACGCACCGGGCGCGCGCCGGGAGTTCCCGTGCAACCTTCGGAATAAAATCCGCAGAAAACAGGGAAAAATTTTTGCCTTCCATCTTGACTTGCCAGGAAGCAGGTGTATATACATACCAGGCCGGGATACAAATCAGTATCCTGAAGATATAGAAAGGGCAGAAATGCTAGATTTTTTACTTGGGATCCTACTTCCCCTGAAGCTCCTGCTGCTGGGCTACGCTGCGTGGCAGCTGCTGGGGTGGCTGCTGTAACCTGCTGCGCCGATCAAACTCCGAAACTCCCCATCTTAATTATTAAACTAATAAGGTCCGTGGTTCTCGGAGCTCTGGACTGGCCGGGCGCGCCGGGAACTTCTGTGCAAGTTTTATTACTTCGCACTTGTCATCAAACAGAATTTGTGATATTAATGAATTTAGAAAGAGAAAGGATTACTATGATTCGTTGGAATAAATGGACTAGAGATTATACATATACTTACTTGTGGTATGAGGGGACTTGGCGACTTATCCACAGAAAAAAGAATAAACCGATTGTGTCATGGTTTGGAAAGATGTATAGTATGTTTAGTTAGATTCTGAATCCGATTAGAAGTATTGCAATCGTCTAACTAATTGACCCAAGATAAACGGAGTTATTCGGCTCTTGGGTCAAGGTATCTGAGGCGCCTTACACGCACAGCTAGTAGCCGAGCTAGTTCCCCTCGGCAAAACTCCAAACTCCGAAACTCCCCGAAACTCTTATGATATTAATAATCACGTCTGGGTCACACGCCCGGGCGCCCGCTGGTCATCCTGCTTCTGCCAACTCGTCAGTTTCCCGGGCATAAAAAAAGGGCGATAGAAATATCGCCCTTATTAACCATGTTGGTTAGTAGGTATATCTACATGGTTAAACCCATTCGTTTTAAGACATATCCGACCTCGCTTTGTAAATGGTGTATTAAGTCTGCTCTATTGTCTTTATCTTGTGCAACCCATTCAATGACTGCATTACATAGAACACCACTTATTAACTTCCAATCCATGCTATCTTTTTGAGGTACTTTACTTATTAACTCTTCTACATTACCTAAAGTAGCTTGGCTCTTGGAATACTCTAACACCTCTTGAAGAAGAGGTGTAACATCGACATTGTTGATAGTTTTTGTTGGCACGATATTATTAGGCATGGATTTCCCACTCTCTGATCTCGTGACCATTTACCTCGAACACAGTTTCAGGGTTAATGTTAGCCCATCTTCTATGCTCTTGGTCAATGCCATTACCAACACGATAAGCTAGAACATATTGTTCATGTTCCTTAACATTAGTTGGTATTGGATTGTTGGTTTGTCGCCAAGCATACTGACCAAGAATACCTCTCTTGATTACAGACACCTCGCCTTTGTTATTAAACCATTTGCAAGAGAAGAAACCCATTCCTACCCTTGTCTTGAATTCTGATTTAGTCATAGTTACCTACTTTCTATTTCTAATTAACTGTATCATGGATATAACTATATTATATAGCTAATTGCATTATGTTGTGGATAACCTGTGGATAAGTCGGCCGGGACATTAAGTCACATGCGACAATATGTCGCAGGCTGGCGCCCGGGAACTCTTTGCGGCTCACTCCTACGGAGTTCGCCGCCCGGTAACTACGGCGACGGGCATACCCCCCTTTTGCATCTAACATCCATATAGTGCTGCGTTGCACTGTTTGAGAGTGACAATCATGTACAAAAACGTTATATTGGAGTCTCAAAAAAATTTTTACAAAATGGAAACTGTTTCTACTTTAGAATCACTAGATACTAATACTCTCAAGTTACTCTTGAAAGATGCCATGGACAAAAAACGTGACATAGCACAGGGTGATTTTTTAAAATTTGTCAAAGAGGTTTGGCCTGACTTTATTGAAGGCAAGCACCACAAAATTTATGCAGAAAAATTAAATCGTATTGCAAATGGTGAGCTCAAGCGTTTGATTGTCAATATGCCTCCTCGACATACAAAATCGGAGTTTGCATCTAATTTGTTTCCAGCGTTTTACATGGGCCGTCATCCAAAGGCCAAGCTGATACAAACTACACACACTGGTGAACTAGCAATCCGTTTTGGACGTAAAGCCAAGAACATGATAGAGTCATCAGAATATGAAAAAGTATTTCCAGAAGTTACACTTGCAGCTGACTCCAAAGCTGCTGGACGTTGGGAGTCAAATCATGGGGGTGAGTATTTTGCTGCTGGGGTTGGTGGCGCTATTACTGGTCGTGGTGCCGATTTACTTATTATTGACGATCCTCATTCTGAGCAGGATGCTCTCTCGCCAACCGTTTTAGATTCACACTACGAGTGGTATACTTCTGGTCCACGTCAGCGTTTACAACCTGGTGGCTCGATTGTTTTAGTCATGACACGTTGGTCAACAAAAGATCTTACTGGTCGACTGCTCGAGGCCCAGGGTAAAGACCCAGCTGCGGACCAATGGGAAGTTGTCGAGTTTCCAGCTATACTAAATGATAAACCCATGTGGGGAGGTTTTTGGACCATGGACGGATTACAAGGCGTCAAGGCTTCTATACCTCTAACCAAGTGGCAAGCACAATGGATGCAACAACCTACCTCCGAGGAAGGTGCAATTATAAAACGTGAGTGGTGGCGCGAGTGGGAAGGAGATAGTATACCTGAACTAGAGTTTATTATACAGTCATACGATACAGCCTTTAGTAAAAAAGAGACGGCTGACTTTTCTGCTATTACAACGTGGGGTGTGTTTCAACCTGAAGATGGCAGTGGTAAAGCTTTAATTTTGCTAGATGCAAAAAAAGACCGTTGGAACTTTCCTGAGTTAAAATCGGTGGCCATGGAAGAATATAAGTATTGGGAGCCAGAGATGGTATTGATCGAGGCCAAAGCGTCCGGGCTACCATTAACTCATGAGTTGCAAAAGATGGGAATACCTGTTATAAATTTTACACCCTCAAAAGGTAATGACAAACATTCGAGGGTAAATAGTGTAGCACCCCTGTTTGAATCAGGAGCTATATGGGCACCAAAAAAAACGTTTGCCGAAGAAGTTATAGAGGAGTGTGCAGCATTCCCATTCGGTGACCATGATGATTACGTGGATTCAACCACGCAAGCTCTAATGAAATATAGACAAGGTTATCATATTACGCTAAAAGATGACTTTGAAGACGAAGGAATAGACAAAGCTAGGAGGAGGGCTTACTATTAATGGTCACAGTAGTACGAAGGGACAAACCAGAAAACCCAAACAGACAATCACGTCAGTTCACTAGTCCACAGGACATGAACATAATTCCTGCAGAAGGTCCAACACGCTTTCAACGCGGCGTTGATATGATTCAAAATGTATTTAGAGATACAGGTAGTAATATTGCAGATTATATGAAAGCATCTTCTGATGCACGTGATGGTAGATTTTTTTCTGCACCATCTGCATATGATGCTGACTTAGCAAAGTTTCCAATTAATCAAGGTGCAGGTGCACTAGAATTTTTTGGTGATTTATTTCAATTACCTTTTGAATCAGGATCACAAATGTTAGGTTATGATGTTGGCTCCGGTCAAGGTAGTGGTGATATGGGATATATGATAAATCAATATCTTGATTCAGATGCTGCTGATAGAGAAAAGATGGCAATCAATACTGTTTTAGAGGGATCTCCATTATCTTTAGATTATGCAGGTTTAGTTCAAGATGAAACTTTTCAAAATTTTTTACGTGGACAAGGAATAGATGTTACAGATGATTTTGATATTTACAGAGACATAGTTAAATCAGATGACCAAGCAACAATGGATAAATTTTATTCTATGTCACAAGATCCAGAAAGTCCTTACTATACTAATATAAATAAATTTAAAGCTGCAGAAGGAATGGAGCCTTATAATCAAGCACTAGAAGATCAATACAATCAATATTTAGCAGACGAAGCAAATAAATTTATGGAAAGTGTGTATCCTAGTTTTGCAGAAGCACAGACGCCTTTTATGGTTGACCAACTAGCAGGAGACTTAGGTGTTTCACCTGAATCAGCAGAAAGTATATTAATGGGTGGTGGTGCAACTGATTTTGGATTACTAAATGATTTAATGAATTACTATGAAGGACCCTTAGAGTATGGCACACCAGAAGGACAAGCATTATTTGGTGATGATCCAGTTATGGGTCTTGCAGGAGGTATCACTGCTTTAGGTAAAACAGGAAGAGTCTTAAAACGAGCAAAAGATAGATTAGGTACTGGTAGAACTGCAGCAATGTTAGAACAACTATATCCAGGAACATTTGGCGGTAGATTAGAATTCCCAGTTAGGTTTGGAAAAGATAGTTCAAGATTAAATTTTGGAATACTACCTAATTATCCTAAAACTGCTGGATTAATTAGATCTCCTTTACAAGCATATGGAGTAACAGTAGCACCGGATTTTGTAAGCGGTGAGTGAAAAATACATAAGAGCAGCTAGGGCATTTTTTCCAAGAAGAGATACTGCTTCTAAAAACAAAGCGTTAAATATTGCAGGTCAAACACAATTCACTGGTCCTTTTGGAAGATATATACAAGATCAAAGTATTAAAAAGGGTTTCTTAAAACCAAACGAAAAATTTTCATTTAAAACAGGATTAAGAGTAGGTGATAGACAAAGAGATTATCAGGACAAAGAATTTTTAACTAAGTTAAGTGAAGCAGCACAACTACGAGCAGCAGAAGGTAAAGGATTAAATTTAATTCCTGTTAATTTAAAAAAACAACAAGCAGCAGCTAATAACCCATCTTTAGTTGCAGCTGGTTTAGAAGGACCATTAAAATCAGCAATGGCAGCAGATCGTGGTGATATTGGTTTAGTAAAAGGTGCGTTGTCACAATACAGATCTGACCTTGGATATTACGATTTAACAAAAGCACAACAAGAAGCTATGTTAAGTCCAACAAATGTAAAAAAATATGTTGACACCGCTAAACAATATAAAAATCAACTTAACAAAGCAGTAAATCAAATAGCTAGTTATAAAACCGATAAGAATCAACCAACAAAAGAACTTGTTGATTTAATGACGGATTATACAAGTCTTGTAGGAGGATCTAATCCTTTATACAATATACAAAGATCTTTGACATTTGGACATCCATCTGGCATTGCTGCAAACCTTGATCACTATTTACGAACAGGCGATCAAACAGCAAAAATGCTGTCAAGAGATCCAAAGTTTTTAACAAAGATGCAAGCTGAAGTTGGCCCATTAAATATTGGTAAAGAAAAATTAGACCGTGGTATATTAGCTGCACTTCGCAATACTGAAAACAAAGTTACAAAAAAAGGATTAGCAGAAATGCGTAAGTTATATGATATGTCAGGATTACAATCCATCTTGCCTGGTCAAATGTATCAGAAAATGTATTTAGGAATGAACAACCCAGAATTACAAATGCAATTTTTACGAAATGCAATAAACAAACGTTCTAAACCTTTTGGTAAATTAACACAAAGAGATGTACAAAATATTATGTTTGGCAATAAAACAATCAGCGACTTTGGATTTTTCCGTGGTGGCATAGCGAGTTTGTTAGAATAATGGTTTTACCTAAAGTATTAGGTGCATTACGATCATACGCACCAAAAATAAAACCCCCAACAGGCAAAGGATCTGATGTAAAGCTTGATTTACGTCAAGCTACAGCTGACACAGTAGCTCCAACAGCTACAGCAGACACTCCAGCGCTATTTTACAAGTCCAGAGAAGCGTTAATTGACGCTCCTATGGAGAAAATGACGGCAGATAGGTGGTTAAACTACCTAAATGCCAAAGGAATTAGGAAATCTGAGCTTAGTGACACGTCCCTAGGGCCCTTTTTACAGTCACAAGGCACAAAAACCTTTACAAAAGCCGATATAATCAAAGAATTTGACGAAATATCCCCGAAATTGAACGTCGTGGCCCTTGGCCAACCAGGTCCTCGTAATATTCTTGCTAATATTTACAAAAAAATACAAAAAGTAGACCCACAAGCAGAAGATCCACGTGTAGGAGGGTTTTTATCCTATCTTCGTGATTCTTTGCCGGGTGTAATTACTGATTCTAGTGGCAGAACAGCAAATAACATTAATCAACAAGCTTTAGATAGCGTTGCAGCAAGTGTAGACAAATATATGCAACAAGTTTTTGGTATTAAAGGCGCTTTGAATGAGGGTGTGGCATTAACTGCACCTGTACCTTTTAAAGTGCGCGAACCACTTGTTAATTTAGCTGCAGCTCTTGATAGACGTGGCGTTGGCTTACAAGCAAAAGATGTTGCGAAAGGAACATCCTATAGTGGTCAACAAACAATGTCAGGTGGTGATAATTACCGTGAATTTTTGTTTAAATATGAGCCAGGCAAACTTAGAACTGGTGAACCTGTGTATACTTATGCACATGACTTTGGATTAAACACATCACAAAGAGCTGGTGGCATTGTTCACGCACGTGTGTCAGATAGAACAGATGAGTTTGGTCGAAGATTAATGTTTGTAGAAGAAATACAATCTGATATGCACCAACGTGTACAACGTGCAATGCGTGAGTCAAAACTTACAGGAAGAAAACCTGATCGTGAAGATAGTTATGCATTTCGTCAAGATATGCCACCTCCACCAGAGTTAGCAGCAAATAAACAACAATTAGATTTAATTAATCTTAAAATAGAAAATTTATTAGCTACAAATCCTAGATCACCTGCATTACCTAAATTAAGACAAGAGCGTGAAAAAATTAGAGTTATAATTGCAGAATCTATGACCAAGGAAGGTAAACAAGGTGGTGATATTGCCATGGGTCCATTTCAATCATCTAAAGAGTACATGGAATTTGTTGCTAAGTATTTAGTACGTATGGCTAAAGATGGAGATTTTGATGGCGTTGCTTTTGCAAACCCTGCAATTAAAAACCGTAACTTATCACCTGGTGGCAGAGATTACCAAGGTAATGTTGCTGCATATGGCCCTATTCTTAATGGTGCACTAAAAGAGACATCTAAGAAAACAGGTGCAAATTTATTAAATACTGTTATAAGAGATGACAGGGGACGAGTTTTTGGACAAGTCAAAATGTTAAATTTAAAAGATAATCCTAACGTGCGAGATACATTCTCGGCATACGCAAAAGGTGGAATAGTAAATGGCAGATAAATCAAAGAATCAAATAGAGAAAGCAATGGACGCTGTTGAGAAAGCATTGGACATTGAACCGTTGGGCGAAGAAATACAATTTGAAAAAAGTGTAGAGTTCGATGGTTTTGAAATACAAGAAGATGGAAGTGCAGAGATGGCTGGTGATCAACCAATTGATCAATCACAAATTCCATTCGATGCAAACTTAGCAGAATACATTGATGAAAATAATTTAACCAAGTTTGCTTCAGACTTGGTAGGCGATTTCGAAGGTGATAAAGAGTCACGTAAAGATTGGGAAGATACCTATATCAAAGGGCTCGATATGTTAGGCTTTAAATACGAAGACCGAACACAACCTTTCGAAGGTGCGTCAGGGGTCGTTCATCCTTTATTAGCTGAATCTGTTACGCAGTTTCAAGCCCAAGCTTATAAGGAACTCCTCCCCCCAAGCGGCCCCGTGCGCACACAAATAATTGGTGAAGCATCACCAATGGTAGAACAACAAGCAGAACGTGTAAAAGAATACATGAACTATTACATTCTAAATGTAATGGAAGAGTTTGATCCTGAGATGGACCAACTATTATTTTATTTACCACTATCAGGTTCTGCATTTAAAAAAGTTTATTACGATCAAATACTAAAACGTTGTGTTGCAAAGTTTGTATCTAGTGAAGACTGTGTAATTAATTATGCAGCTACAGATTTAGAACAATCAGAAAGAATAACACACGTTGTAAAAATGTCATCTAACGAATTAAGAAAATTACAAGTGTCAGGTTTTTACCGTGACGTACCAATTACATCAGGATCAGTTAGCACTGCTGATGATGTTGTAGAAAAAATAGATGAATTAGATGGTGCTAATTCTTCAAGCGACGATGATGAACATGTTATTTTAGAAATGCATGTTGATGCAGATGTACCAGACTTTGAAGACACATCTGGAATTAAACTTCCTTATATTGTTACAATAGATCAATACTCTTCTACAATATTATCTATTAGAAGAAACTATGAACCAGATGATTCTAATTTTAAAAAGAAACAATACTTTGTACATTTTAAGTTCCTCCCTGGGTTAGGCTTTTATGGATTTGGCTTGATCCACATGTTAGGTGGATTGTCAAGAACTGCAACAAGTGTTTTGCGACAGTTAATTGATGCAGGTACTCTTGCCAATCTACCAGCAGGTTTTAAAGCACGTGGTATGCGTATACGTGATCACGATGAACCTTTACAACCAGGTGAATTTAGAGATGTAGATGTAACAGGACAATCAATAAAAGAATCTTTGTTACCACTACCATACAAAGAACCATCACAAACTTTATTTGCATTATTAGGTTTTGCCGTTGATGCAGGAAAAGCTTTTGCTGCAATAGCAGATATGAAAATGGGTGAAGGTAACGAACAGAATCCTGTTGGTACAACACTAGCATTATTAGAACGTGGCACAAAAGTCATGAGTGCAATACAAAAAAGATTACATTTTTCACAAAGAAAAGAATTTAAGTTGTTAGCAGGTTCTATCAAAATGTTTACACCACCAGAATATCCATACCAGGTTATTGGTGGTAACAGAATGATTAAACAAGCTGACTTTGATGATCGTGTTGATATTATCCCTGTAAGTGATCCTAACATATTTTCTATGTCACAAAGAGTTATGTTGGCACAACAACAATTACAATTAGCACAATCTAATCCACAAATGCATAATTTACGTGAAGCATACAGACGTATGTACCAAGCAATGGGTGTGGATAATATTGATGCAATATTAAAACCAGATCAAAATCAACCACAACCAATGAGTCCTGCAATTGAAAATGCCATGGCTATGAAAAGTAAACCATTAAAAGTATTTCCACAGCAAGATCATCAAGCGCATATGAAAGCACATGCTGAGTTTATGTTTACGAGAATGGTGCAAATTAATCCACCATTGTATTCTATGTTACAATCACACATGTCAGAACATATTGCTGCAATGGCTGGTGTACAAGTCCAACAACAATTTGCGGAACAAGACAAACAGTTACAAATGGCAATGCAACAAAATCAAGCAAACCCACAAGTGATGCAACAATTACAAATGCAAACACAACAGATAGCTGTTGAAAAAGCAAACGCTATTGCAAAAATAGAAGCTGACATAACAACTCAACTTGCAAGAGACGAAGAAGAAAGAACTAAACGTGAGCAACAAGATCCTCTTGTTAAATTAAAACAACAAGAGATTGATTTACGTGCAGCAGAAGCAATGTCTCGTCAACAAGATATGCAAACTAAAACAACCATGGATGCAGCAAGACTTGACATGGATCGCGATAAGATAGAAGCTGATACTACTATTAAATTAATGCAAACAGCTGATAATATAGATCAAAGTGCTGCAAAGAACGCTTTAGGTGAGTTAAAAGAAAATGTTTCTTTAACAAAAGAAGCCTTAAAGAATGAAAAAGACGTAACAACAGCGAGGATAAATGGCGGACGAAATAACGAAAGTCAAGAAAATTAGTGATGCAATGCAGGAGATTGATGCTCTTGCAAAAGCATTATCAGGTAAATCAGAGGACAAACTATTGGTTTGTGCAGCTTTATTGGCTGTAACAAGGCAAAATTATGTTGAAGCTTTAGGTGAGGAACATACTTCCTTTATCTTTCAATCTGTTGTAGAGTCCTTTGATTATTTAAATGGTTATGGCGAAGATAGAGATCTTCCTATAACTATACATTAGGAGGTAACTATGAAGTTATTACAAGACCTATGGACACACTTAAAAGAGTGGAGCGACTGGGGTATGAAAGACTGGATTAAAGCCGGTATCGTAGCCATTGTCGTAATTATTGTTCTACAGTCAATAATGGGAGCTTAATGAAACCTTTTGTTGATAGACAAAGAAAGAGCATGGAGGCTTCACGCAAAGCGCGTGAAGCCAAGGCTCAAGAAGAACGTAATTTTATGACGAGCTTCAATCCAAATACAGCGGAGCGTAAAGATTTTACACGGTTTAGAGAAAATTTAAAAGAACAAGCTGCAAAAGCTGTCGGCGCACGTTTTAATCCAAGTGGAAGTATTGGTATTATGGGTGCTAAAAATGCAGAAGCATTTAAGTCACTATATGACGATCCATACCGAAAGATGATGGGTCAATACATGAAAACAAACCCAAGAGACTATAAAGAAAATTTTCCTATTTCTTACGCTATACAAAATATATTACCAATGGTAGCAAAAGGAGCCATAGGTGCAGCATCAGGTATACCATTTTTAGGTAAAATGTTACCAGAACAAACAAATGAATTATTAGGTGATTTAAGTTATTTAAATTACAGACCAACAAGACTTGGAACACCAGAAGGTGAAGTTATGCGTGAAGCTTACACATCACCAGCAGGTTTTGAAT
>CAACVF010000161.1_pt1 | contig 14361 bp, 28 predicted proteins | sample 2381781 | NCBI WGS metagenome assembly CAACVF01 (sample SAMEA5211967, study PRJEB30684) | marine metagenome | biome: Marine; feature: Epipelagic; material: Water | collected 2015-10-15 | depth 60 m | reverse complement strand
GAGGATGCTAAAGCCGGTGATGTATACAACACAGTGACCAAAGATGTAATTAAGGGGAAGGATGGCGTGATGCTTATTAATTGCGCTTATCAACTTACTTACATTGAATGGGAACCAAGAGGTAGCGGAAGTGGCGCACCTTTCCGCATCTACTCAGCTGGTGATGACATACCTGCTACGGAGAGAGATGCTGACAATCGTGATATGGTTGTTGATGGAAGTGGACGTTACCTTGAGAGAACTGCACAGCATTACGTTTTGGTTGTGGATGAAGAAGGGGTAACACAGCAAGCGTTACTTCCAATGAAGAGCACTCAGTTTAAAAAGTCTAAGCAGTGGAACTCAGCAATGAAGGCTTTAAAGATGAAAGATGCTCACGATAATTTATTTACACCACCAAGATTTTCTCATACTTGGAACTTAACCACTACGTTGGAAGAGAACAAGAATGGTTCTTGGCACGGCTGGGTTATAGAAAAGGGTGACTTGATCGAGGATGCTAACCTCTACCAAGAAGCTAAATTATTTGCAGAGTCTATTCAAGCTGGACAAGTTAAAGTCCAACATGTAAGAGAAGAAGAATCTGCTGGTGACGACATACCATTTTAGGGTGTTGGGGGGCTTTGTCCCCCCTTCTTTTTTATGACACAAGATTTAATAAAAAGATTTGCTTTACTATTTCGCGGCTTGGACAAAGCTTACGGAACCTTTGACATTACTAATAAAGGGTCTAACGGCAAGGCTAAGGGTAAAGCAAGAATTGTACGCGAACCACGGACCATGGCCACTTTTGAAAATCATTTAAAGGGTGAGCAGGGTGTGGGTATCGTTCCTATCAACGAGGATAATAACTGTTGGTGGGGGGCTATAGACATTGACATGTACCCTTTGGATCACTCAAAGTTAGTTAAGCATGTAAACAGCTTAAATTTTCCTTTGGTGGTTTGCAGAAGCAAGAGCGGTGGTGGTCATGTTTATTTATTTTTAAAGGAGGCTTCTCCAGCGGAAGTTGTTCAGAATAAATTAAAAGAAATAGCTGGGGAATTAGGGTACGCATCTACCACAGAAATATTTCCAAAGCAGATACAGTTAGTTTTAGAAAGGGGCGACACAGGTAATTTTTTAAACCTACCTTACTTTGACCAAGAGAACGGCTTGAGATACGCTTTTAAAAAGGACGGCGAGGCCGCGTCTTTAGAAGAATTTATACAATTAGCAGAAGACTCCTCTATCACCAGGGAGGAGCTTGATAAGATTCTTGCTAAAGAGACTTCTGAAGCGGACCCTACACTTCCTGAAGGTCCACCTTGTTTACAAGCTTTGGTTAGGCACGGCTTTCCAGAGGGGACTAGGAACAACGGTTTGTTTAATTTAGGTGTTTACGCAAGGAAAGCTCACCCTGATGACTGGTCTGCAAAAATACTTGAGTACAATCAAAAGATTATGGACCCACCGTTAGCTCTCGAAGAAGTCAACACTGTTGGGGAGCAGTTAAAGAAAAAAGACTATCAGTATAAATGCAACGACCAACCTATATGTAACTTTTGTAACAAAGATCTTTGCAAAAGTCGCAAGCACGGTGTCGGAGGCGGTGAGAACACAGCTACTATAGCTAATCTAAGAAAGTACGATAGTGAACCACCTCTTTGGTTTTTGGATGTTAATGGAGCCCCTGTAGAACTTGATACGGAGTCTTTGCAAAAACAAGCTCGTTTTCAGATACTCTGCATGGAGCAGATAAACTTTATGCCAAGAACTATTTCTAAAATTGCTTGGGACACTATGATGAACAATTTGTTAATGTTTATGGTTAATACCGAAGGGGCTGTAATATCTACTTCGGATGATACCAGCATAAGAGGGCAATTTTATGACTTATTGGAGGAGTACACCACGCACATGCAACAGGCATTGGACAGGGAAGAGATACTTTTGCGTAGACCTTGGACTGATGAGAAGACAGGTCGCACTTATTTTCGACTGAAAGATTTAGAGGCTTATCTAAAACGCAACAAGTTTTTTGAATATAAATCTAACAAGATAGCTCAAAGATTAAGGGACATTGATGGTAAAGCAGAGCAGCTTAGGATTAAAGACCGTTCTGTAAGATGTTGGTCGATACCTTCTTTTGAACCTCTTTTAGATGAATTTAGTTCTAGGTTTGAAGAAAAAGAGGAGGATCTTCCGTTTTGATAAATTTAGCGCACTGGTCTAAGATAATACATGAGCTTCGTATAGAGAATGGTCTTACTCAAAGACAGTTAAGTGAAAGAACAAACATTCCGCAAAGAACAATCTCAGAGTATGAAAATACAACTAACCCTCGGCAACTATCCATATATAAGGTTGAAAAAATATTGGAGAGTTTGGGATATGATTTGGAGGCTGTTTACAAAGATCCAAGCCTTGGAGAGTATGTTCCTGTACCAAACATACGGTTTGAGGAAGATACTTAATGTTGAGATATTTTGGGCCTCCTGGTACAGGTAAGACAACTACCTTACTTAACGAAGTCGAGAGTTGCTTAACAAAAGGTGTTTCTCCTAATGACATAGGTTATTTTGCTTTTACACGGAAGGCTAGCTACGAGGCACGAGATCGAGCGGTGGCTAGGTTTAATTTAGATCCAGACAAAGACTTTAACTATTTTAGAACGCTTCATAGTTTTGCTTTTTTAGTTCTTGGTCTTAACGCCTCAGATATATTAAGCGCGAAGCATTTAAAAGAATTTGGTGAAAAAGTAGGTGTTGATTTAAGCACAGGGTCTTCTGCGTCCGAAGAGGATGGTTTTTTAGTCTTTAAATCAGATCACCCCATCATGCGTTGCATAGACCTTGCAAAGAACACTTTGAAGGGAGAGGACCACGCTTACAACGCAAGTTCTCTTTCTTACACCCTTTATGAGTTTAAGCATGTGTATAGAGAGTACGAGGCTTTTAAAAAGAAAAATAATTTAAAAGACTTTACTGACATGCTGCTAGACTTGTCTAATAATCCGCAGTATATTCCCTATTTAAAGGTTGTATTTTTAGATGAGGCTCAGGATTTAACTCCTTTGCAATGGAAAATAGCGCATCATTTAAGTGAAAAATCTGATCGTATGTTTATAGCTGGTGATGACGACCAAGGTATATACAGGTGGGCTGGTGCCGACATAAATCATTTCATATCTTTAGAAGGGGGTTCTGAGGTTTTAAACCAATCTTACAGGATACCTAGATCTGTTTACGAGGTAGCGGATTCCGTTGCTAATAGGATTAGGTATCGGCAAAAGAAAAAATGGTACCCTCGTGAGGAGGAGGGTAGTGTGGCACGTTTGTATGACCCTTGGGGTATAAACTTTAACGGCGGCCAATGGCTCATAATGGCACAAGCTAATTATATGCTGGACAGTATAAGTTCTCATTTAAAAAATCACGGTTACTTTTTTGAAAGGTACAATCAACCGTCATTAGGTAAAAAAATTAGGTCTGCAATTACGTCATGGGATTACCTTAATTCTGGCTTTAACCATGAAATAAGCTACAAGGAAGCAAAGAACTTATACGACCACATGTCTCCGGCTAGCTCTAGGTTATCTAGGGGGGCCAAGAAGTCTTTAAAAATGGCACCTGAAGATCAGATGTTTGACTTAGGTATATTAAAAAAACATTACGGTCTAAAAGCGCAAGGTACTTGGGAGGATGTCTTAGATAAAATAAACCACGATGACCGCGCTTACGTTCTCGGTTTATTAAGAAGGGGTATTGATTTAAACCAAAAGCCTAAGATAAAGCTGTCCACGATCCACGGATCAAAAGGTGGTGAGGCAGACAACGTTCTTTTGTACATGGATCTTAGCGGAAAGGCTTTGGAAGAGATGGCAAGAAACCCTGATGATGCGTATAGGGTTTTATATGTTGGAGTTACTAGAGCTAAGAACAACTTGATTTTAAAAATGCCAGAAGACGCACACAGGGGATGGATGATATGAGAGTGATACTTGAAACACCTTATCAGGGGACTAAAAAACATTCGGTGGAAGAGAACATTCAATACGCACTGGACTGCGTGGACCATAGTTTAAAAATGAATGAAGCTCCCATAGCGTTTCATTTAATTTACCCTAGAGTTTTGGACGACACTAAAGAAGTTGAAAGAGAAAAAGGACTTTCTATGTCTCAACAATGGTACAAAGTTGCTGATAAAGTTGTGGTTTACGTTGACCACGGCATAAGTGATGGCATGAGGCAGGGGATTGATAAGGCACATTTTTTACAGACACCTATATTAATGAGGAGTTTATATTATGAAGGACAAGGGAATTTTAGAAGAGGCGGCGGAGCTGATTGGTTCTTCACGGGCCCAACAACACGGTAACATGTGGATTAACCATGAAAACATTGCTCAACTTTGGCAGGGTTATTTATGGCAAAAATTAGGTAACAACAATTTAACCGCTTCGGATGTTGCTAACATGATGGAATTATTAAAAGTTGCTAGAAGAAAGACTGGCGATGTAAACCCTGATGATTACATAGACGGCGCAGGATACGCCGCGGTATCTTACGAGTGTAAAAAATATGAAACACAATCTTAAAAAACCTACTTTTGGCATTAAGACTGAGTGGATTCCGGTGGAGTCTCTACCTCAAATCCCCTCTGATATAAAAGAAATAGCTATTGATTTGGAGACAAAAGATCCAAATTTAAAAACTCATGGACCTGGGTGGGCTACCGGTAACGGAGATGTTGTTGGAATTGCTATTGCTTATGAAGGATACAACGCCTATTTACCTTTTGGTCACGAGGGAGGGGGAAACTTAGATAGAAACCTTGTTTTAAAATGGTTTAAGAAAGAAGTTGGTAGTCATAAGGCCGATAAAATTTTTTACAACGCCGCATACGATGTGGGGTGGCTTAAAAGGTTAGGTCTTGAGGTAAAGGGACGGTTGATTGACGCAATGATTGCAGCTCCTTTGCTTAATGAAAACAGGATGTCCTACAGTCTCAACGCAGTCGCCTACGAATATTTAGGTGAAATGAAGTCAGAAGTAGCTTTGAGAGAGGCAGCACAAGAATTTGGTGTTGATCCAAAGGCAGAGATGTACAAATTACCTGCGGCTTTTGTTGGTGAGTACGCTGAAGCAGATGCGAGATTGACACTAGAGTTATGGCAAAATTTTAAAGCGGGTTTATCAAGAGAAGATTTGTGGCAAGTCTTTGATTTAGAAACAGAAGTATTGCCCTTGTGTATAGACATGACATGGCAGGGGGTGAAAGTAGATTTAGATAAAGCTGAGGCTTTGCAAAAGAGGTTAGTTCAGGAAGTTAAAAAATCTATACAAGAAATTAAAAAGGATACGGGAATTGGTATTGAACTTTGGGCCGCGGCTTCTATCGCCAAGGCTTTCGATTACCACAACATACCCTACAGTAGAACTAAAACAGGTATGCCTTCTTTTACTAAAAACTTTTTAAAGCACCACGATCACCCCATGGCGCAAAAGATAGCTGAGGCTAGGGAATTGGATAAGATAGGAAATACTTTTTTATCCAGTATTTTTCGCTTTACCACTAATGGACGTATCCATGGTCACATTAACCAGCTAAGGAGTGACGGCGGAGGGACTGTTTCAGGACGCATATCTATGTCGAATCCTAACTTACAGCAAATACCTTCCCGTAACCCTGACACTTCTAAAATGATACGAAGTTTATTTTTACCTGAAGATAACAACAGTTGGGCTTCTTTAGATTTTGACCAACAGGAGCCTCGTATTTTAGTTCACTATGCAAGCCTTACTAAAAATGGCCTGACCGGATCTGGTGATTTTGTTAAAGCTTATAATGACGATCCGAAAACAGATTTCCACCAGATGGTTGCGGACATTGCAAAGATACAAAGGTCTCAGGCTAAGACTATTAATCTTGCTTTGATGTATGGTATGGGGCAAACGCGGCTCGCGGAGCAGCTTGATGTTACCATAGACGAGGCTAAACAACTCATTAGGCAATACCATAACGAAGTCCCCTTTGTAAAAGAGCTACAGGAAGTTGTGCAACGGCGGGTATCTAGTAAAGATGCTGGAGGTTATGTAAGGTCTTTATTAGGCAGAAAATGCAGGTTTGATTTGTGGGAACCTAATTTATTTGTCTCTGCTAAGGCCTTAAAAAGGGACGAGGCCTTGTTGGAGTACGGTGACAATATTAAACGTGCCTATACATACAAGGCGCTAAACAGGCTCATTCAGTCTAGTGCAGCCGATCAAACTAAGGCCTCTATGGTTGCTGTGTACAAGGAAACTAAGAAGATCCCGCTGGTACAGATACACGATGAACTGGCTTTTTCTGTTGAAAATGATAAGGAGGCTAAAAATATATGTGAGATTATGGAGGACTCAGTTAACCTGGAGGTTCCAACGCCGTGCGACATATCGCTAGGAAAAGATTGGGGAACCATACAAAAGCTTGACTTAGATAATTAATCTCGTATTATCCCAGAAGGAGAAGAAGTTATGGACGCAGACAAATGGAAAAGTGTTGTTATAAGTATAAAAGCCTATAAACAACTTAAAGAACTGGCTAAACAAAACCATCGAACTATATCCGGCCAGTTTACTCATATACTTGAAACAGCTACACAAGAGAGCAAGAGAGCATGACACCTTCGTTAGCTATAGCCGCTTTCTACGGCGTATGTTTTGTCATCGCAGTCGTTACATCCCTTTAGAGAGTCTATACAATTATTAGACAATAACGAGAAGGGCGCTTGGGCGGAGGCTCACGCTATTCAATGGCTTATTGAAAGAAATTTTTGGGTTTTTAGAAATGTAGCGCACTTGTCGCCATTTGACATCATTGCTGTAAGAAAAGATGGTTTAACTTTACTTTTAGATGTAAAATACATTGGAAGTAAGCCTCGAAAAAATAGAGACCCTTTTACAGTACGAGTTTTAAGCGAACAACAGAAGTTTTTAGGGGTGAGGTTGTTTTATGTCGCTTCAAACGGGGAAGTAACAATAAGGCCTGAAATAGAAAATGAGATTGAGAAGAATTAATGACCCAATTACTTTCCTCATTAAATATTCTATTGGACAAGAAAGTTCTGAGGAAGTGCCTTTTATATTAGAGGGTATCGAACAGGCACAAGACATGGCTCATGCAACATTGCGGGTTGCGTTAAAAATTAACAAAGAAGACAATGGATCAGCAGAAATTATGAATTTAGATGGAAAAAAATTAGGGAGAATGGCTGTGTTGATAGACGAATCAGGGCCCCTGGTCCACGAACATTGGATTTGGCACGAAGGTGAAAAACCCCCCTTGAATTAACATGAAAAATCCTATATATATGTAACATGGTTGAATTTGGAATTTTATACTCCCACCTGAGCAATTTATTCGACTCAGTTGCTCAGAAACTAGACCGGAAGCCTCGTGTGGCTTCCGGTTCTTTAAAAGAGTGCCAATGGTGCCAAAAGATGGTTGACCCTGAATACTGCTGGGCTATGTACACTGGCGTTAGTCTACTATGTGAAATTTGCGGAAAGGATGTTACATCATGTCAGCAGAAGTAATACAGATGCCTCCAATGCCCCCTTCTCCCCCCATTGTTTGTTCAATGCACGACTGTAATGGCAAGACTTTTTTTGTTTATTTAGACGGGCTTGTAAGATGTGCAAGTTGCGGAACACAGCAATGGCAGGAAGAACAAGAAATTACTTTTACACCGGACCCAGATTTGTTTGATGGTTAAAAAAGTATCCAACCAATACGAGGCTAGAACTAAAAACAGAAGAAGGAAAAAGCCCCGTCCCTTTAATTTAAAAAAGAAGTTAGGACCTAAATCTGCATGGATCAACGCGAGAAAGAAGAAGAGAGGCCAAGGATCGTAGACTTTGTTCACGAACAGCTCGGCGACAGTGACGCAATGCTGGCCGAGGGGTTTGATGACGCAATCATTGGAATTGGATACCGCTGTGGGCAATCAGCTATTTTAGTTTACGACACTGACAAGGCTTTAAAAATATTAGTAGACAGGGACGGAATGACTTTAGATGAAGCCAAAGATTATTTTGATTTTAATGTAGCAGGAGCTTGGGTTGGTGAAGGTACGCCAATATGGATGGAGGAAATATGTACTACGAAAGAATAGGAGACAACAGCATGAAGAAGAAAGTTCTATCCCCAAGTTTGGTTAGATGGTTTGCACGGAAAGTTTCTAAACTTGATGGCTGGCTTTGGAGGGAAACATGGAGATAAAAAGTAGCGACATTGCAGATATTCAACAAGACTTATGGAATGTAGTGAGCAAGTACCTGGGACCCCATGACAGTGATGCTGCTGGTCTTTTTGCTGTTTCTGGAAGTATGATGAAAATATCCCTCCAACTTTACACAATAGTTATGAAGGACCAAGAGATTAAAGATACCCTTGAAGAGATCTCTACTGATTTACCCTCTTTAAGAAAGAAAATGTATGACAAACTTGGGGATAGAATCCTTCATTAATGAAAAAAAGAATACACATTAACCAACACAACATCCGACACAATAAAAAAACGGGTGACAATAAACCCGTGATTACTGTTAAAACATATAAATCAAATGACTACGGTCATAGCGTAGATATAAAGGGCGAATGTAAAATTGTGTACAGCCCCGATAAACCTTTGTCTTGTGGGGCGAGGGTTTGGATTGAAACAACTTCAGAGGTGGTAGTTACATGAAAGTCACCCCTTTATACGACAAGTCATGGTTTTTAAAGTGGTTTTCGAGTTTAATATTAACCGCGGCTATCCTATGTAGATCCGTGGGTTATTCTGACTGGGACCTGTATTTGTCTTTGATAGGCCTTCTGGGCTGGTTGCAAGTTGCATTGTGGTGGCGAGACCGGAGCTTGGTTCTGCTTAACGGCGTGTCCGTTATAATTCTCTCTATGGGATTGGCTAAAAAATTATTTAATTAAGGTGCGACAATACAACATAACAGGTCTGTTGTAATTGATGTTGTTAAACAAGCCTAACCGTATTAATTAAATAGCATATTAATTACCTTAAAACTTAGGAGTAAATAATGACTGAGCTAGCCAGTTCCGTTGCCCATGCGTTTGAAATATTTTCTAAATCATACAGCTTCCCTTTATATAAAAAGTTTAAATCTTTTATGGTTAAGTGGACCGATGACTGTTATCAAAGTTGGTTGGATCTGGGTAAACCAGGTGACTATTTATAAGACCACGAACCACGGCTCACGGTTAATTTAAAACAGCTCTTGACAAAGGGTTGTTTTTTACCTATCTATATGGGAGTAATCAGATAGGAGGTTTTAATGCAATTAAAAGAAGAGTTAAGGGTTAAGATAGACAAAGACGTAGAGATACCGAAAGACCTTGGTTTAAAGAGAGGCCGGATTCCTGTGTGGCACAGCACTTCTACCCGCAACGGCGGGCAGTTTGATCACATAAAAAGTATGGATGTTGGGGACTCGGTGAACTTTGCCAACGAACAACAGGCTATGGCTTTTAGTACTTACGCCACCAAGAAAGGCTGGAAAACAGCGAGACAGACCTCGGTTCGCGTCTGGAGAACGTCATAATGCCTGAAAACACTTACATGTTGTTTTTTGGAATTGTGGTTATTGCTATCTTTTTAATGCTTATACTTGCCATTGGAGGGAGTTTATCGTGAATACAAAATTTGAAGACGGCGACAAGGCTCAAATGCAAGAAGTTCTCTCTAGGTTGGTTGCTGAGATAACTTTAATGGAAGAGGAGGGTGTTCCCATGCCTCATATATGTGTTGCGTTGTCAGTGTTGTGCACAAATTTGAACATGGAAAGCGCCCCCTCTCAACTGCATGGTGTGCAATTTTTATTATCCTGTTTAGCAAGTCAAATAGATAATAATTTAAAAGAAGTGGAGGATGGTAATGAAACGAAAAATTAAAAGGGCTAGGGATAGAAGGGGTAGATACTTAGGGGACAACCCTAAAACCCTCAACAGGAACGAGGCTTACGAAGAGGCTGTGTCTGTTTTAGAGTCTTACAAGGACACTGTTAAAAAGAACTGGAGTTTATGGTAATGATAGAGCCTTTGCCACCGGTGCCACCTGCACCACCGTTATCCGTTTACTATGAGAATAGAGTAGCCACAGAAAAATTGCATCGTGTCATCTCTATTACCTCAACACCCCACCTGGTTTATGATAGGAACGGAAATTTAATAAAAATCCCAGACGAGTCTTGGGGCATTGCTGTTTAAAAGGAGATAGTTATGGTTGGAGTAGTGTTAATGGTTATGTCTACTATGTTTTTTAACGACAACAAAGAGTTCTTTGACAAAGCTAGGATAGAGAGGGCACAAGGTGCAAGCTGGCATTATGTCGGCCCACGGCCCTTGAACCCCGATGCAAAGTCACTCTCTTTAGAAGGTGGGGCTTGTCCACCAGCAAGAGGCGAAAAGTTCATCCTCTTTAAGTTGAAGAAGTAGCGCAATGACAGTAGTTGATATGAGTGATTTAAACAGAGAAGACTTTACCTTAAAAGAATGGAAGTCTGAATGGGCAAAACGCTATAGGCAAACCGAAGAAGGTAAGGCAAAAATAAGGATTACCAACAAACGCTATGAACAGTCAGAAGTACGTAAGGTTGCAAGAAAACGCTACGAACAATCAGAAAAAGGTAAGGCTAGCCTAGAACGTTACAAACAATCAGAAGAAGGGAAGGCTACAAAAAAACGCTATCGACAGTCAGAAAAAGGTAAGGCAAAAAGTAGACTATACGAACAATCAGAAGAAGGTAAGGCTAAAAGAAAACTCTATCGACAGTCAGAAAAAGGTAAGGCTAGCGAGAAACGCTACCAACAATCAGAAAAAGGGAAGACTAGCAAGAAACGCTATCGACAAACCGAAAAAGGTAGAGTTAATAGTAGAAAAAATGACGCAAAATATCGTGCAAAAATACTTGAGGCTACAGTTAGCTGGTCAGATAAAGCAAAGATAGATGTCGTTTTTGCACAGGCTACACGCAAAACAATCCAAACTGGTGTAGACTATCACGTTGACCATATCGTACCATTACAAGGTAAAACAGTTAGTGGGTTGCACGTGGAAGGTAATCTGCGAATTGTACTAGCCAGCATTAATAAAAGTAAAAAAAACCAGTTTACGCCAGCTACTGAACAACTAGTTCTGCGATTGATGGGAAGAGATCAACAAAGGATAGCAATTTAGGGGGTACTAAGGGTCCAGAAGGGGTCGAGATGGATACTCAGTGGCTCTTAAAATGGCTCCATATAAAGCTATTAGCAAAATTATGCTCATGTCAGTTGAAAAGATTTGAAAAGAGACTTTAATGGATTACTATGAACAAGCCTATGGCGAGTTTCTTAAAAGAAGGATTAACGAAGCTCGAAGAATAGTTACTAACGGCCACAAGTACCAGCCCAGCTTGAGGCGACTGGCGTGGATAATTCTTATGCGCTACGGGGCTAAATCATAACAGGAGAGTTTATGAGTAAACTACAAAAAGAGGATAAGGGCCTGATATACATAATTGCTTTTGGGTCTTTCTTCATGTTTTTGATGATAATAGGAGGGTCTGTACTTTGATAAATAAGTTAACCGCATGGACTTCTGACGGAAAACAAGTGGTCACGGTCCAAGGTCCAATTAAACCAGAACTATTAGTTGACGATGATGACGAAAGAATAGTGACTTATTCTGACATTACATCAGAAGAAATTAGTTTTATTTTGAATAATGCGGAATCTTAAAAAAATACTTGTTTGTGGGCTCTTTCTTTTTACGCCACTTGACTCCAAGGCAGAAGAGAAAGGGCCCATTTTTTGTATGGCTGAAGCTATTTATTTTGAAGCCAGGGGAGAACCTGACATAGGACAAATTGCTGTGGGCATGACTATACGAAATAGAGCCTTTCGCAGTTTAAAATATCCTGCTAATATATGTGAAGTTGTTCGACAAGGACGCTATCTTAATGGTAATCCAATAAGGCACAAATGCCAGTTTAGTTATTGGTGTGACGGTAAACCTGAAAGGGTTAAAAACGAAAAGGCATGGAAAAAAGCTATGCGTTTCGCAAAGATAGTTTTGTCGGGTAACTTAGAGATAGTCGGACTTGAGAAAATTACACACTACCATACAAAAGAAGTGTCTCCCAAATGGAGTCGCAAATTAATACACAAAGTTACAATCGGGAGTCACAAATTTTATGCTTCACAGAGACAAAACTTGTAGGAATTGTGGGTGGGTAACTGAATACGTGTATCACATAAAAAATATTCCACACTACTATTGTTCTAACTGTGATTCCCAATCTGCGGGTGAACAATACCTTGTTATTCCCAAAGCAAAAAATCCCTTATATACAATAAATTCTAAAAAATAAATATTTCTAAAAGCTAGGATTATAGACGGGATTGGTGGGATTGTGCTACATTATGTATAAGTCCTTTATATAAAAGGTTTTTTCAGAACTTTTTTGTAGCATACTTGATACCACACAATATCGCTCATGCTACGTTTTTTAGGTAGAATTAGTTAAAATATATGATATATCTAATTAATTAACTGTTTTTTACGGAAGGCGTTAATCTTTGAGCAATATTTGGTGGGATTTTTTAGGTAGTTTGTGCTACACGATTGAAAACAAAGAGGAAATTAGGCAATGACAGCTAAAAATGTAGTAGGAAAGAAATTAACTCGAAAGCAAGAAAAGTTTGTTAGAGAGTTAGTTGCTAACGATGGTTTAATTACTTTAAGAGAAGCTGCTATAAGAGCTGGTTATCCAGCCTCTTCAGCACACACAAGGGCTTATGAATTGACTAACAAAAATTTGTGCCCTCATGTTGTTGCAGAAATTGAAAGATATAGAGCTGATTTGGATTCAAAATACGCTGTTAATTACAAACGTCATGTTCGTGATTTACAAACTATTCGTGACGTTGCCCTTGAAAACGGAGCTTACTCAGCCGCGGTGCAAGCAGAATACAGAAGGGGCCAAGCGCAAGGGGACATTTACGTTTCAAAATCAGAGATACGCCATGGCAGTATAGATCAAATGTCAACAGAAGAGGTAGAACGTGAACTCGAAAAAATTAGATCAGGTTTTAAACCAATTATCGACATCACCCCAGAAGTCCAAGAACAAGATGCCGAGGACGGCATTAAATCGGGAAGCCGGATTTTGGAAATTGTTGAAGGACAGTCTGAAAAAAATAAACCAAAAAATAGAACTGACGAGGATAGAGAATTGGGCAGTCCAAGGTCTGCCTGATGTTTTGGTTTGCAGTGAAGAAGGAAAGTTTAGTTTTATTGAATTGAAAGTTAGTAAAACTAATGCTGTTAAATTATCCCCCCACCAAGTTAGTTGGCTTACAAGACATTCTCATTCAAATAGTTTTATTTTTGTTCGTGACCGCAATCTTACTATTCACATTTTTACTGGGTCTGTTGCTGTTGATCTTAGTTTGGACGGCATATCAGGTGCAAAATCTTTGGCTACTTTTTCTGAGCCTTATGACTGGCAAAAAATATGGGACTTGACAACTAATTAAACAGCCCTTATATAGGAGTTATCTTACACAACAAAATGGAGTCGAAAAAATGAGTGAAGATTTTGCAAAATTACAACAGGAGCTTGAGGCAGTAGTTAAAGAGCGGGACGCTTTAAAAGAAACTTTAGAGAAGTCCGAGACTGCTCTCCGTGATTTAAAAAAGAAGGTCTCTGACCTGAGATCATCTTTTACCGATTTTTTTGTACCTGACATAAATGGCAGGGTCGAAGAAGAAGTGCAAATTAGCGTGTCTGAGTCTGTTCACGCTGTTGTTTCTGATACTATCAGCGATGTTCTTGATGAACGACTCGCTTCGTTGTCCCTTCGTTGCAGTATAGAATAGGGGGTTACGATGAGTAACTTATTAGTATTTAACGACAGCCGTCAAAGTGTTGGTTTTAGAAAAGGTGTTGCTCTAATCAATAAAAAATTAGAGAAGCATGAATTGAGAATTAAGTTACAATTTATAGAGGACTACGAGAGTGATGAAGGGGAGTTTGCATGGGCTGTTTCTATAGTCCCTGATGATCTGCCTACTACTCTGGGTGAATATAAAGAGGAGGGGCAAGATGAATGAATACAATTTGAAGTACATAAGAAGGAGGCTGAAGAGTTTTGTTATATCGAACAACAAGAAAGAGAGAAAGATGCCTGAAGAATTTGAACACGATTTGATTGGAGTTCTACAAGAACATTATGGTCAGAACTTTGACTATAATTGGGACAGTGAAGAAGGTGGATTTTATATTCGACTAAGAGTATGGGAGAAAGAAGATGATTGATAAGCAATTAATCATAGAGAATTTA
>CAACVF010000160.1_pt1 | contig 14449 bp, 20 predicted proteins | sample 2381781 | NCBI WGS metagenome assembly CAACVF01 (sample SAMEA5211967, study PRJEB30684) | marine metagenome | biome: Marine; feature: Epipelagic; material: Water | collected 2015-10-15 | depth 60 m | reverse complement strand
AGGAGGCGGGTTCCAATGTTTAGCTGGACCTGTTAATGATAGAGCATGACATACGCAGAACTAAAACAAAAAATTATAGACTACACGGAAGTATCTAGTAGCGTTTTTACAGATACTATTTTAAATGGATTTATTAATGACGCTGAACTTAGAATTTTAAGAGAAGTAGATTCTGATAATAATAGAAGATATGATACAGCAAACTTAGTTCTTAATACTAGATTTATAGACACCCCTTCTGATTTATTAATTGTTAGATCTGCTCAAATTGTAGATTCTGACGGTACAGCTTCAGCAGATAACAGAGATTTTCTTCAATATAGAGATACTAATTTTATGGCCGAGTTTAACCCTAAAGGAGAGACAGGAGTTCCTAAATATTATAGCTATTGGGATGAGGACACTTTAGTTTTTGCCCCAACTCCTGATGCTACTTATACAATTCAAATAAATTATATCTTGAAAACACAGGGATTATCGTCTACAAACACTACTACATACTTAAGTCAAAAATTTCCCAATGGTTTATTGTATGCTTGCCTAGTTGAGGCTTATGGTTTCTTAAAAGGACCCGTTGACATGCTCCAGTTATATGATAAAAAATACATAGAGGCAGTCAAAGGTTTCTCAATTGAACAAATGGGAAGACGAAGACGGGATGAATACCAAGCAGGTGTTCCTCGAATAGGAAAACAATAGGAGATAAATTATGGCTATAACACAAGCAATTTGTAATTCATTTAAAAAACAGCTTTTAGAAGCAGATATGAATTTCAAACAAACTGGTGGTGATAAGTTTAAATTAGCTCTTTACATTTCTACAGCAACTCTAAACTCTGCAACAACTGCGTTTACAGCTACAGGTCAAGTTGGAAACAGTGGTCAGTATACTTCTGGGGGTGGAGCTCTTGTTAATGGAACTGTTTCAATGACAGCTGGAGTAGCAAGAGTAGACTTCGCAGACAGATCATTTACTGGAGTGACGTTAACAGCTAGAGGAGCAATGATTTACAATACATCATCTGACACAACTAACGCATCAGTTTGTATTTTAGATTTTGGAAGTGATAAAACAGCTACATCAGGAACTTTTACAATTCAGTTTCCAGCGCCAACATCAACAGCAGCGATATTAAGAATATCGGGCTAATAGGAGGCAAGCTCCTATGGCAGCAAAAACATATACTGTAACTGTAGCCACAGGTGCAACTTATCCTAGTGGTAGTTCGGGAAACGTTTATTATTTAGACGGAGTAAGACCAAGTGATTATAATGTTACTTGGCCTAAAGGTGCTACTCTACGTTTTGACCAAAGTAATGCTTCCAATTTTAATCATCCTTTAATTTTTTCTAGCACCACTAGCAGCTCAGACATACTTACTTCTGGTGTAACTTATTATTTAGACGGAGTAAGTAATCAAGCTAATTACACTAACACAACTACTTTTAATGCAGCTACTACTCGTTACGTAGAAATAACTTACACGGGTTCTGCTGATTTTTATTGGCTTTGTTATGTCCACGGAATTGGAATGGGTGGAACATTTACACTTTCTAATGAAGGATGGTCAAGTCTTACTTGGGGTTTTGGAAAATGGGGAGATTTAGGAAATACAACAACTTCTCTTAATAACACCAATCTATTAGCTACAACTACTTTAGGTACAGGTACTCAAGAAGGTGAAATCAATTCAGGTTGGGGTAGAGCTGACGGTTGGGGAACCAATGGTTGGAATATACTCGGAACTTTACAAGTCTCTGGAATTGCAGCAACTGCAAATTTATCTTCCGTAACTATAGACGCTGAAATCAATACTGGATGGGGATCGGATACTTGGGGAACTGAGTTATGGGGATCTTCTGGATTAACAGTTCCTGTTACAAACACTAATTTATTAATTACAGCCGCTGAAGGATCTGGTGGTATTTCTTTTGATGGTGATTCTAATTTAACTCTTACAGGATTACCTTTAACTGCTACTTTAAATAATGTAGATGCTTTTGCTGCTTTTGTTGCAACACCTTCAGGTTTTGATTTAACAATGCAGCTGTCATATAACCCTGTAGTAATAACCCCTGCTGCTTTACCTATGACTATGACTCAAGGTACGGTTAACCTTGATGCAAATACCATAGTAGAGGTATCGGCTAAATCTGCTTCTACTTGGAATGGAAATTATTCTTGGGGTTTTGGAGCATATGGCAACCAACAAGTAAATACTCTTGTAATGAGTATGTTAGAAAACTTTTCTGGTACAGATCCAGAACCAGATGTTTCTTTAACAGGAAACGCCATAGCTGCTGCTTTAGCTCAACCTGGTTCCAATAACTTTGATATTATTGGAAATGCAAATATACCTGTAACAAATGTAGCTGATAATTTATCAATGGCTATTACCACAGGTAATGTTAATGCTGAAGCTGTTACTCAAGTAGATGTAACTGGAATTCCGTTAACAGCTACTTTAAACAGTGTTGCAGAAATAATAGGTACAGCAACAGTAAGTCCAACAGGATTTGGATTGACAAATAGCTTAGGAACGGCTACAAATGTATTGATTTGGAATGAAGTTAATACTGGCACAGCACCAGTCGATCCTCCAGGATGGCAAGAAGTCAATACCAACGCTGCATAATTATAGTTTGACACTATAACAAAATTTTAATAAATTAAGTAAATCGGAGAATAAAAATATGGCGAATTCAACATCAGCAAGTTTAAAACTTACAGTACAGGCTACTGGAGAAAATTCAGGAACTTGGGGACAAATTACAAATACAAACTTATTAATTCTAGAACAAGCAATTGGTGGATTTCAATCGGTTGCTATTACAACTGGTGCAACTCTTGTTTTTACAAATGGCGCTTTATCAAATGGTAAAAACCAAGTATTAAAATTAACAGGAACAATTGCAGGTGCAGTTAATGTAGTAATTCCGGATTCAATTGAAAAAACTTTTGTAGTTGACAATGCTACTTCTGGTTCTCATACAGTAACTTTTAAAACTTCTTCTGGTACAGGTGTAACTTGGGCAGCGGCAGATAAAGGTACTAAAATGGTTTACTCTGATGGTACTAATGTTGTTGATACAGCATTCACAGATTTATCATCTGACTACTCACCACAACTTTCAGCAGACCTAGATACTAATTCACAAAATATAATCATAGACGATGCACATAATATTCAAGATGAAAACGGAAATGAACAATTAGTTTTCCAAACAACGGGTTCGGCTGTAAATGAGTTTGAATTAACAAACGCAGCTACAGGTAATTCACCTCAAATTGCAGTTACGGGTGGAGACACTAATATAGATATGAATATTACTCCAAAAGGAATTGGTAGAGCAACTTTCAATGGTCAAGGTAAAATTCAAAGTGTTGCAGAAAAAGTTACAAATTCAGCAACCGCAGCTACGGGAACAATTAACTATGATGTTCTTACTCAAGCAGTTTTAAATTTTACATCAAACGCTGCAGGAAACTACACTCTAAACATTAGAGGTGATGGATCAAATTCTTTAAACTCAATTATGGACACAGGTGAATCAATCACTATTGCACACTTAGTACCACAAGGTGGATCTGCTTATTATAATAACGTAGTTCAAATTGATAGTTCTACTGTTACACCAGAATGGCAAGGTGGTGCTGCACCTACTGGAGGAAATGCAAGTTCAATTGATGTTTATACATATACAGTCATAAAAACTGGTGATGCTACGTTTACAACATTAGCAGCACAAACACAGTTTGCTTAATAGGAGGATATTTTTTATATGCCAATTATAGGAAGTTTTGGAGCAGGTTCTGGAAGAGGTTTTGGTTTAACAGGTGCATCAGGTCCAGGATTTCTTTGTGCCTCAGGAGGCACAACTATTGAATGTGGAAACTTTAGACTACACAAATTTACAAGTCCTGGAACTTTTACAATAAACTCTTTTGGAAAAGCCACACCGTGCTCACCTAATGGAATTGATTATGTGGTTATAGCTGGTGGTGGCGCTGGAGCTTCTGGTGCAATGTCTGCTAGCTATGGCGGAGCAGGTGCCGGCGGAGCGGGAGGTTTTAGAGCCAGTGATGGTACTAACACATGTTTTTCTCCTATAAGTCCAGCCGCATCGGGTGTTACAGGTCCTACATTACCTGACGCTACTACATCTTATCCAATAACAATTGGAGCAGGAGGTTCGTGGAGTGCTGACCCTAGTCCGGCAGGCGGAGGTGGATCTGGAGGTCCTGGCAGTGATACAACTTTTTCAACCATAACTTCAACCGGAGGCGGTGGAGTTGAATGGTATACAGAAGGCAAACCCGGTGGAAGCGGCGGTGGTACCAGCGGTCCTTTTTCAGTTGGTTCTGGAAATACTCCACCAGTTAGTCCACCACAAGGTAATAATGGAGGAGGAAGCACTTCTCCATCTGGAAGCAGAGGCGGTGGCGGCGGTGGCGGTGCTACCGGAATCGGCGGCGGCACCGGACCTACCTGTAGAGGAGATACTGGTGGACTGGGTAGTCAAGAACACCGAATAACTCCACCATCTATAACTCCTTTTTTTGATCATTATAATGCCGGAGGTGGCGGCGGAGGTTCTTATTCTAATTTTAATCCAGCTTTTGGATCAGGTCCACCACCCCCTGTTGGAACTGGACTAAGACCTGCAGGTACAGGAGCTTGTGGTGGAAAACCCGGCGGTTATTCTGGTGGAATTTATAGAAATATTTATGGTCCTGCGGGTACAAATGCACAAAGTGGTGACGCAAATAGAGGCGGAGGAGGAGGCGGAGGCGCGGGTAGTGCCGAACCTAGTCCTAGCTTTCCACCAGGAGGTTTAGGTACTAATGGAGGAAACGGCGGTAGTGGTATAGTGGTAATTAGGTATAAATTTCAATAGGTAACGTATGGCTCATTTTGCAAAAATAACAGAAAATAATGAAGTTTTACAAGTTTTAACTTTAGAAGATAAATATTGTCTCGATGAAAACAATAATTTTTCTGAATCGGTTGGGCAAGCTTATTTACAGAAACATAATAATTGGCCATCTAACCTGTGGATACAAACTTCTTATAATACTTTTAGAAACGTACATTATAGTTATAACACTAGAACAGTAGAAGGAATCGAAATTACAAATAAAGAAGAAAGCGAAGATCAATCAAAAGCTTTAAGAGGTAATTATGCTGCACCTGGTTCAATTTGGGATAGTGAAAACCAAATTTTTTTAGGAATAAAACCTTATCCTTCTTGGGTAAAAAATTTAGATAAAGCATGTTGGGAGTCTCCAGTTGGAGCACCACCAATTTTAAATGACGAACAAACTAATCAAAACAATGAAGGCACTCATTTTTGGCAGTATGTTTGGAATGAAACAAATCAAACTTGGGATGTAAACAACCTTAAGGTTTGACAAATACTTAAATAAATTGTATTTATCTTTCTATGAAAGTTAATGAATATTACAATTTTTCCAATCAAAAACATTCAAATTCTGATGTACAAAGTTTAGTACATTTAATAAATTTTCAAGGAAAAAATTTAATTGGTTTAGAACTTGGTGTTTTTAAAGCACAAAGTTTTTGTACTCTTTTACAAAACTGTCCTAACGTAAAAGAGTTACACGGAATTGATAGCTGGCAGCCCTATATTGATTATTTGAAAACACCTTACGATGGGACTCCAGCATATTCAATAGATAAAAAAACAATAGACTTTATAAAACTTGTAGCCTACCATAATATAGAATTTTCTGGACAAAAAGAAAAAGCTTTTATTCATGAAAAAGACAGTAATAAAGCAAGTACAGATTTTAAAAATAATTTTTTTGATTTTATGTTTATAGACACATATATGACTTATGAACAAGCAGTAAATGATCTTAAACTTTGGTATCCGAAATTAAAAAAAGGAGGTTTATTTACAGGACATGATTGGAATGGAACTGCTGTATCCCAAGCAGTTATGGAATTTAGAAAAAAAAATAAAATAAAATCTTCTCTAAGTTTATTTGATAATTGTTGGGCATGGAAAAAATAATTAAAAAACAAATTCTTACAGAACAATCTCTTTACCATGGTAACATTTCATTACCTAAAAATTACGAGATAAATCCTTTAGAGTTATGTAAATCTACTTTTACATATTTGTTTAATAATAAAAAATTTTCTCTTACAAAAGATTGGGATTTATTAAATACATATATAAAAGATTACATGAGACTACATTATTCTTTACAATTAGTTAATAAAGATAATTGGGGAAGTATCTATACTCCTAAAGAAAAAACAGAAAACCTTACACACGTTAATCCAGTTGATTTAAAAAATGCTGCTGATTATGTTTTACTTTATGGTGTAAACACTGTGGATTGTTTTGTAAAAATTTTTTATGATGATAATAGAAGAAAGGGAAGAAATCATGAAATACAATTAAAAAATAATATGTTTATTATGTTTCCTTCTACTAACACCTATGTAATTAACAATAATCAAAATAGTTCCTTAAACTTTATTGAAACTATTTTATACGAATATATATAATTATGATTATTGATATATTTAGTATTCCAATTTTAATCGGAAATATTAATAATAAAAAAATTAAGCTGCAACATAAAGTATTTGAAAAAAATTGGCTTTCAAAAACACCCTCTACTTTTAAACAACACGGTAAGTTAAACGAAAAAAGTGAAATATATTTAATAAAGACAATCGTTAAAATTTTAGAAGAAAAAATAAAATATCCTTTTGAAATACAACTGTTAAATGTTTGGCAAAATAAATATAGTGAGAATGATTACCAAGAACCGCATATTCACAATCATTGTCATTTTTCATTTATAATCTACGAAGATGTTAAAGAAGGTAATACTGTATTTGTAAACCCTTCGAAATATCTTATACAAGCATTTAAACTTCATTATATGTTTGATGAAAGTTTTATGCCGCAATGTAAAAGTGGACAAATTATTATCTTTCCTAGTTTTTTAGAACATATGGTTGTTAAAGGTTCAAAAGGGAAAACATTATCGGGTAACATAAAATTTAAAAAACTATGAACTTAAAAGATTATTATTGGTATTTTACTTCAGCAATATCCCCTAAATTATGTGACGACATAGTTCATTATGGATTATCTAAAAAAGAAACGTTTGCAAGAACTGGGGGTTATGAAAAAGGAGAACTTACTCAAAAAAATATAAAAGATATAAAACGTTATAGAAATTCTCAGTTGGTATGGTTAAATGAACCTTGGATATTTAAAGAATTACAGCCTTATGTGCAAACTGCCAATGAAAACGCAGGTTGGAATTTTAATTGGGACCAGTCCGAGGCTTGTCAGTTTACTAAATATAAAATAAATCAATATTATGATTGGCACTGTGATAGTTGGGAAAAACCTTATGATAGAAAAAATCCTAATCATCCAGAGCACGGCAAAATTAGAAAGCTTTCTATGACTTGTCAATTAACAGATGGTTCTGAATACGAAGGGGGAGAATTAGAATTTGATTTTAGAAACTATGACCCAAGTCAAAGAGATGAATCACGTCATTTAGTTAAGGCAAAACAAATCTTACCTAAAGGTTCTATCATTGTTTTTCCTTCTCATATATATCATAGAGTAAAACCAGTAACAAAAGGAGTAAGATATTCATTGGTTATGTGGAGCCTTGGATATCCATTTAAATAAAATGAAAATAGAAAATTTATTTACAACGCCCATTTGGGTAGAAAATAAAAGTGAATTTGTTAAATCAGCAAATATTGCTAGTGAGAAATATATTAAAGCAGCTAGAAAAAGTAATAAAGATCATATTAAAATACATGGGGATTTTGGCATTTCTCATCATTCAACTCCTTTAGTTGGGGATAATGATTTTTTAGATTTAAGAAAATACATTGGTCAAAAATCTTGGGAGTTTTTAAATTGGCAAGGTTTTGATTTAGAAGAATACCAAACTTTTTTTAGTGAAATGTGGGTACAAGAATTTGCTAAAAAAGGTGGTGGACATCATTCAGCACATATACATTGGAATCAACACGTATCAGGTTTTTACTTTTTAAAATGTAGTGATAAAACTTCTTATCCTATATTTCACGAACCCAGACCAAGCGCAAGAGCTACTAAGCTTCTTATTAAAAAAGATGCAGGAATTTGTCATGCCCAAGATGTTATTCATTATAAACCTAAAGTCGGTGATTTAATTATTTTCCCTGGTTATTTACAACATGAATTTGCAGTGGATTATGGTAAAGAACCTTTTAGATTTATACATTGGAATATTCAAGCTGTACCAAAGTCAATAAGCAAAGAGGTTTAAAATATGAGTCTTAAAGAATACAAGTTACCTAAAGAAAGTTTTATTGGTGGTTGGTTTATTCCTACAAAAATATGTGATGAATTAATTTGTTACTATAATAAATTTAAATCAGATGCTAAACCAGGTTATGTAAATACTTGTAAGGAAAATACGATTGTTACAAAAGTCAAAGATTCAATTGATTTAATAATTAACCCTGAAAACTTTGATCCGGAAATATTAAACTATAAAAATACCTTACAAAAAGTTTTAAATTTATATTTAAAAAAATACCCTGAATCAAATCAATACGACAGATTTAAATTTGATAGGGCCAATATTCAAAAATATCCTAAAAAAGGTGGTTTTAAACAATGGCATTTTGAAAGAGGATCTCATTTAATTTCATCAAGAGTTTTAGTTTTTATGACGTATTTAAATAATATAAAAAAAGGAGGAACTATGTTTAAATATCAAAAAATTATTACTCCTTCTCAAAAAGGTTTGACTTTAATTTGGCCTACAGATTTTACACATACTCATAAAAGTCAAATTGTAAATCAAGAAAAAATAATAATTACAGGATGGTACTCATTAATATGAATTTTAAAAAAAATAAATACACAATAATTAAAAATGCTATTTCAAAAGATTTAGCAATATTTCTTAAAAATTATCTTTGTATGCAAAAACAAGTTTATGATACTTGTTTAAAGTATAGATATTTTTCACCCTACGAAAGTATTTTTGGAAGTTACCAAGATGCCCAAATCCCCAATACTTATTCTTGTTACAGTAATATTGCTATGGAAACCTTAATGTTAAAAACTCAACCAGCTATGGAAAAAACAACTGGGTTAAAATTATATCCAGCCTATAGCTATACTAGAGTTTATAAAAAAGGAGATGAACTTAAAAGACATAAGGATAGATTTAGTTGTGAAATATCAACTACAATGAATCTAGGTGGAGATCCTTGGCCTATATTTATTGACCCAACTGGTTCCGATAATGTCATCGATGAATATAAAAAGGTGCATAAACCTAATCCTCCTAAAGGTAATAAAGTTTTACTCGACGTAGGGGATATGTTGGTTTACAGAGGCCATGATCTTGAACATTGGAGAGAAAAATTTAAAGGTAAAGAATGTGTTCAAGTTTTTTTACATTATAATAATGTAAAAACAAAAGGTGCTAAAGAAAACATCTTCGATAGAAGAATGCATTTAGGTCTTCCATCTTGGTTTAAAGATAAATTTATTAAATAAAGTGTTTTTAAAATTTTTAAGAAATATTAAAAAAGCTAATCACCACCAAGAAACACAAGAATTTTGGAATGTGGAAGGTATACTCAAAAATAGATTAAATCAAAAACTTAAATTTGATTTAAGACCCTTAAAGAATAATATTAAAATAGGTAGCTTTAAAAGCAAAGCAGACAAAATGGTATTTGATATAAAAGATCAGTATATCATAATAGATATAGAAGAATTACATCAATATTTAAAAGAAAATAATGTAAAAGAAGTCCATTTACAGAATTTAATATCTAAGCTAGAGTGGAATATAATACTACCAAAATAATAAAAACCCTATATATTAAGGATTATGGCCTTAAAAAAAGTAGATTTTGCACCTGGTTTCAATAAACAAAGCGTGCCTTCCGCTCTTCCTGGACAATGGGTAGATGGAGATTTTGTACGTTTTAGATACACAGCACCTGAAAAAATAGGTGGGTGGGAACAATTAACTGTTTCTAATGAAACATTACCTGGTGCAGCTAGAGCTCAATTAGCTTTTACTAGTTTAAAAGGAGAAAAATATACAGCTATTGGAACTTCACAAGGTTTATTTTTATATTATGGAGAAGGCTTTTATGATATTACTCCATTAGATACAGCGATTAGTGGAGCAACTTTTGATACTAACGCATCTTCAACTTCCGTAACAGTAAATAGAACAGGGCACAATTTAGCTGTTGGAAGATATATCACCTTTACTAGTGTAACTGCTCCCCCAGGATCAGGTTACGTAATATCAGATTTTACAACAGGAGCATTTGAAATAGTGCAAGTTAATGATGCAAATAGTTTTAACATTGTAATGAGAACAAATGCTACCGGTAATACAACTGCAGTCGGCGCTGCAACTATTAATCCATACATTGACGTTGGACCTACGTTTCAAACAAAAGGATATGGATGGGGAACTTACTTATGGGGCGATTCAACATGGGGAACGGAACGAGCAACAAGTAATGTGGTTTTAGATCCAGGAAACTGGAGTTTGGATAATTTTGGTGAAGTTCTTGTTGCAACAATTTTTAATGGCAAAACTTTTACATGGGATGCAGGTGCTGCTAGTCCAAGAACTGTAAGAGCCTCACAGTCTACAACAAATTTTCCAACTACTTCCAACCCAACAGCTAGCCGATTTACGTTAATTTCAGATCGAGACAGACATTTATTTCATTTTGGAACTGAAACAACTATAGGTGATTCTACAACACAAGATCCTATGTTTGTAAGATTTTCTAATCAAGAAAATTTAAATGAATATTTACCAACAGCTACTAACACTGCAGGTACTTTTAGATTAGACACTGGAAATAAAATTACCGCAGCTCTTCAAGGTAAGGATTATGTTTTTGTTTTAACAGATAATGCTGCATATGTAATTCAATTTGTAGGTCCCCCTTTTACATTTTCTGTTAGACAAGTTGGTACAAACTGTGGATGTATAGGACAACATTCAGCGTCTTATGTTAATGGAGCTATATACTGGATGTCTAATGAAGGCGGATTTTTTATGTATGATGGTACTGTTAAAGCCCTACCTTGTTTAGTTGAGGATTTTGTATTCACTATACAAAATGGAAATTTAGGTCTTAACTTTGATGCAGCAGATATAATTTTTTCTTCACCTAATTCTTTATATACAGAAATAAATTGGTTTTATCCAAAGTCAGGATCAGATCAAATTGACAGATGTGTAACATATAACTATCAAGAAAACGTATGGACTACTTCATCTCTTGCTCGTAGCACTTATCAAGATCAAGGTGTTTTTGAAAAACCTTACGCAACAGAATACACTATTACAAGCACTCCAGTATTTTCACCAATTAGTGGTATTACCAATAAATATGGAGCATCAATATATTATGCTCATGAAGTAGGAACTGATCAAGTAAATAGTTCAGGTACAACTTCAATCGATGCCTTTATAAGATCTGGAGATTTCGACATTGATGATGGAGAATTATTTATGTCAATGAGAAGATTTATGCCTGACTATAAATTTTTAGTGGGTAATTCTAAAGTAACATTATTTATATCAGATTATCCATCGGATGTTCAAACAGGCTCACCCTTAGGTCCCTTTACAATAACAAAAACTACCGATAAAGTAGACACTCGAGCGCGAGGAAGACTACTGTCTTTAAAAATAGAAAACGACGCTGCAGGTGAAACTTGGCGTTATGGTAGTTTTAGAATGGATGCTCAACCAGACGGAAGAAGATAATGGCTAAATTAACTAACTACATACCAGAACCAAGACAAGAATATGATGTTGAAAACCAAAGACAAATTATTGAGTCTATGACAACTATGAAACAACAACTTAATTTTTCTTTTCAAGAAGATTTAAAAAATGAACAAGACGCTTTTAATTATTTTTTATCATGACAATACAATATAAAAACGCTAGCAAAATATTAGACGGGACAGGAATGACAACTGTTCTAACCATATCTACCTCAGCGGTAGCTATTGTAAAATCTGTATATGTATCAAACAATAGCACAGGAGCTGTGTTAGTTAATTGTGATCTAAAGGATTCATCTGCAACTACTGACATTGAATTTTTTAGAAAAGATATACCTGCCTCAAGCACCGTAAATGCTACAGAACAGGGCTTGAATTTAGAAGCAGGGGATGCTATAAAAGCGCAAGCAGAAACAGCGGATAAGTTAGAAGTCGTAGTTAGTTATGCTTTAATAAATAGAGAGAATGAAAACGGATAACGTAATAAAAATACATTGTACTACTATAACAACTTATAGAAATACAAAAACAGGTGAAATGTCTACAGCTAAAGTGGAGGGTCCTGATATTGTAACTGACGTTACAGTGCAAGTATCTCCAAAAGGTTTAGATTTAATGCAGAAAGTGATGAATAAACAAAATGAAAATAAGAAACCAAAAGCCTAAGGGCGGCACCGAATTACAACTTGAATTTTTAACCAAGTATGTAGATAAAAATTTATTGGATAAAGTACAGATTTGTACTAGCGTTCCTGGCAAAGTTCCTATTGACCCAAGTAAAGTAAACATACTTTGGCAAAAAAATTCTTACGATCAACCTAATATATATCCTTGGTTTAAAAATAAAGCTAACCACAATATATATGATTGGTATGTTTTTAACTCACATTGGAATCATGAAAAATTTAGAATGATGTTTGGACTACCCGACCACAAATGTATTGTTATTAAAAATGGTATTGAAAAAATAGAAAAAGCTAAACCATACAAGGAAGGTCAACCCCTAAAAATTATACATCAAAATACTCCGTGGAGAGGACTAAGTGTGCTATTGGGTGCCATGCAATTAGTCAAGAATCCATTAATTAGTTTAGATGTTTATTCTTCCTGTGAAGTATATGGTAAAGATTTTATGGAAAAAAATGATCATAACTACAAAGCTTTGTATGAACAAGCAGAGCAGCTACCTAATGTAAATTACATTGGTTACAAACCAAACGAATACATTAGAGATAATATAAAAGATTATAATATGTATGTGTACCCAAGTGTATTTGAAGAGACTTCATGTATATCTTTATTGGAATCTATGGCAGCCGGCCTATATTGTATTACTACGAATTATGGAGCTCTTTTTGAAACGGGTGCTGAATTTCCAATGTATATACCTTATGATAAAGATTATAAAAGATTGGCTGAAAAATTTGCTTATGGCATAGAAGCAGCAGCTAAAACTTTACATGAACCTACTATTCATAATCATTTAACTACGCAGTCTGGTTATACTCATTTGTATTATGGATGGCCTAAACAGTCTTCTTCATGGACTAGATTTTTAGAAGGAGCAATTAATGCAAAAAAGTAATAAGGCCTCGAGCCAAAACAATGAGCCCATTTGGTTTAATCAAGACACTTCGACAAAAACCATAACACCCAATAAAGATACTTATCAAACTATTAAAACAAATAAGGTTGAAGGAGAAGTAACAGAAATAAACATAGGATCTATTTCACCTTATAAAATAATGGTATGTACTCCTTGTCATAGTGATGTAAGTATGCATTACTGTCAAGCCGTTTTAAAATTTCAACAAGAATGTTGGCAAAAGAAAATACAGGTTAGTTTTACTTTACTTAAATCTTCTTTAGTTACACAAGGTAGAAATTTATGTGTAGCTGAAATGTTAAATCATGAAGATAACTACACACATTTATTATTTATAGATTCGGATATTGACTTTAATGGGTCTACTATATTTAAAATGCTAGGTTTAGATAAAGATGTTATTTCTTGTCCTTACCCTATGAAAATGTTGAGTTGGGATAAAATGTGGAGAAGGTATCATGAAAAAGTAGATGCTATTAAAACAGCTGATGATTTAGCTAAATCTGGTTTTACCTTTCCTGTTAAAATAGAAGATCCTAATAACATTGAAAGCAATAAAGGATTAGTAGAACTTTCACATGCACCAACTGGGTGTATGTTAATTAAAAGAGAAGTATTAGAGAAAATGATTAAAGAGTATCCAGAATTAGAAATTTTTCAACCTACTATCATCAATGGTAAAGAAGAAAAGAAAACCAATATGTTTAACTTATTTGATACTTTACATGATCCTAAAACTAAACGTTATTATGGAGAAGACTTTGGTTTCTGTCAACGATGGGCGGATATAGGTGGTAAAGTATATGGCTACATAAATGACTACATTACTCACGTAGGAGAATACTCTTATTGTGGTAGATTTAGAGATGATTTATGGCAAGGAAGTAGACCTGTCAAATCTGTTGACGAGCCTACAAAAATCAAATAAAGTATCCTATTTACAGGATTTCTACGCCTGCTTAACAGTATAAATATATTTAAATTATGGCG
>CAACVF010000159.1_pt1 | contig 14491 bp, 18 predicted proteins | sample 2381781 | NCBI WGS metagenome assembly CAACVF01 (sample SAMEA5211967, study PRJEB30684) | marine metagenome | biome: Marine; feature: Epipelagic; material: Water | collected 2015-10-15 | depth 60 m | reverse complement strand
CTAGGTATCTACTAGCATCACTTCTAAATTGTGTAACCATAGCAGTAAATTCTTCTCCTGCTTCCATTAATTTGTCGGCAGGATTACTTGCAGAATAATAATAAAGAACATCTTCAGCAGAATTATAAAACCATTCACCTTCAACATTTAAATCAGTATGTGCTGACTGTGTAGGTCCTAAATCTTCTCCATCTGCAAATAATTGTGATACTATACCACTATTGTGAGCAGCATATTTATTAGTTGTAACTTCTTTCCAACCATAGACTGCTTTTTTATTATCAAAACTATCAAGTTGAGGAAATACTCTTTTTAATTCTTTATGTGTACAATATGTTGCTGCTGTCGCCATCTATTCTCCTACCATTTCTTACAAGACCAGTATCTTGCTTTTGTTTTAGGTCCTGGGGTTGCACATTTATGTCTTGCTCTAAAAGACTTACGTCTAGCAGGACTTGATTTTTTAATTCTCATATTAGGGTCGCCAAAAGTTACTCTTTTAGTTCTACCACCATCATTAACAAATACTTGGAATTTCTTTCTTCCATAGCTTGTTTGTCCTTTTCTAATCCTAGTAGGCTTGTTTAATCTAACTGATTTACCTTTAAACTTAGCCATTTCACTTTTTCTTTCTACGTTTCATTTTACTTTTTTTAGAGGGTCTACCTCTTTTTTTACCGTATGTTCCTTTTCCGTATGGCATATTCTCTCCTATTTTTTAATCTTTTTAATTTTACCATTAGATGTTCTGGCAAATTTATGAGTTTTAGTTTCTCTAATAAATGTACCATAGTATCTTTTTTTTCCGTATGTCCAACTTATTTTCTTAGGCATTATACAAATCCTATAATTTCTATTTCTGCATCTATTTTACTATTCATACTTCTACCTGATAAAGTTACAATACCATTTTGTTCATCATTTGTAGCATTTAATCCACCACTATGTGCCGAATCATAATTAAAACTTGTTACAAACTCACCATTAACAGGACCTGTAAAGTCTAAAGCACCTGTTTCATAGTTAATAGTACCTGTAGCTACGCCAACAATATTACCTTTACCATCATCATAAGCAAAAGCACTTTGATTTTTATTTTCAACATAACTTAGTTTATCAAATACTGTATCATCAGGTAATCTTCCTGCAACTGCACCTTCTACACTTGCAATAGCAGGTACTCTACCTACACCAAATGGTGTTGTTCCTGAACTTGGTGCTGCTAATAATATAGCAGAATTTCTAGTTCTGTTACCTGAAGTAAATCTTATGTCGCCATTTACAATACTTACTGTAACTGCCTTTTCAAATAAGTTTCCTGCTGTATAGAACTGAGTGTCAAGTGCAGATTGAATCTTGCCTAAAACACCATTATTTCCACCAAATTTAGTATTTGTAGCATCTGTTGTAAATGAAAGACTTGCAAATGTACTTCCACCATCTACTGTTATGTTAAAAGCATAAGCTGTTGAAGCAGCTAATCCTGATTCTGTATTAGGTGTTACGCCTGACATTCCAAGTTCTTGATAACCTGAGTTGTAAAACTTCATAGCAAAAGAACCTTTAACAATACCTGTTGGGTATGTTGCACTTCTACCATAGCCAAATAAATTCTGTGCTGTGTATCTACCACTAGAGTTAGTTTGTGCTATTCCTAGTGCATCAGCATCATCGTGATACTTATCGTATTTTTCTTGTGTATTGAACCAAGGGAAGTGTACAGCAGCACCTGAAGCGTGTCCTGTAGATTGAGCCGATACATTACCTGTAATTGAACCATATAATCCTCTTTCTACTGTCAATGTATTTGTATCAATACTAGTAACTCGCATAATTTCAATTTTAGTTGCAGTAGTTCCTGTTGTTGTTCCAAGCTGTATTAAATCGCCAACTCTAAAATAATCTCCATCATTTACATCTATAGCAGTTTCAGAGCCATCTACATCTTCACCTAAGTTAGCAACACTATCAATGTATAACTTACCACTATTAACATCAAAACCACCTTTGTTATCTATAGTTTTAGCTAAACCACCTGAAGTATCTGTAGCGTAACCTAACATAAACTGATTAGGTAATACTAAATATTCATTAGCACCTAATAATTGTGTAATTCTTAAATCTTCTGTGTATTCATCTACATTAGAATTGTTTTGAAATTCATTTATATGAAATTGTAATTCTACACCTACAGGACTATTGTTCTTAATTACTATAAGTTTTGAACCTTTTAATAAACTAGGTGCAGTTTTAGATATAGTTGATAACGTCACAAATATATCTGCATTGTTTACCTTAGCCATTTCTTGATATACTTCTGTATAGTTATCACTCATAGAGCATAGATACTCTTTGTCTTGCCCTGCCGTTACTGTTAAATTTGCTTCTAATTTTGCCATTTCTTCTCCTATGCTATATGATACTTGACTTGTACCTGAATTGTAATATAATCTGTGTTTGTTACATTTTCTACAAAACAAGCAATTACTTTACCACTTGTTACGCTTGAACTTTGTACTGTTAAATCTAATGTTTTAATAACATTTCTATCTACTGCTGTTGCTTGTCCATCTGCTAATACTGTTCCATTACTAAAATTACCATCATTTGTTGTTCCATCATTAACCATATCAAAACTTAATAAATGAACATTAACTGTACAATCTGTATCTGTTTCTGTTGAAATAAGTGCTTTACAAGCATCTATTGTTATATTATAAGGTATAGGAAAAACCATTAAAACAAGTTCATCAGTATAATTACCTGTATCAAAACTTGTAGATGGGTCTGTTCCTGAACCTGCACTTATTTCAGAACCTACACTTGCACCCATTTCCATACCACCTAAAGGAACAAAATAATGATTACCTGCCGATGCAGGTACTAATCTATATACAAGCCAATTAATTAACTGTGTGGTAGCACTTACTTGTGATGTTCCTACTTTGACTACACTATTAGATGTATCTACTGTTAATAGGTTGCTACCACTTGCATTTTCTACTTCAAATGTAGTAGTTGTATTATCGCTTTGTGGTTTTACTTTAAAATTATCATCGCCAACAGATATACAAGTAGATGTACCTTCTCCATCTTCTATTTGGGAGGCAGTACCTGAAACACCATTTGTTTCATCTGCTACTTTTAATAAACTTTTATATGTATTTGCTGGACTTTTACCTGCTAAACTTCCCATTATTTATCCTTTTTATCTTTTGGCTTTTCTTTCTCATTAATCAATGATTGTACCATTTCCATAGCACCCAATGTTTTTAATAAGGCAACTTCTAGTTGGTCTTTTTGTTTAGTTAAGTTATCTAGTTTTTCTTGTAATTCCATTATTACTCCTATTTATCTAATGCAAACCAAGATGTACCATTACAATATAATGTCATACCACCTCTTGTAGATAGCATAACATCACTTCCACTACTTGTAAATATGTCTTGATTTCCTGTACCTTCATTATGTTCTATAATTAATCTACCTAATCCTGAATCTACTTTCAAAATATGTATAACCTGCCCTTGAACACCACCTGTTAACCCTCCAAGTCTATCAGTACCACTTGGTGTAGCTTCTACAACTGTGCAACCTGATACATCTAAATCGTCTGAATCTGCCGTTAATGATATATGTTTATATGATACACTACCTTCTACGTCAAGTGTAGTAGTAGGTGTTGCAATATTTATACCTACATTACCTGTTCTCATAACAGTTAAAATATCACTTGTAGATTCAGAATTAAATGAAAGTTTATTTGAGTTCCCGTTATATTTTTGTTCAACATAATAATTAGAACCATCTGCTATTTCTGCAAATCTAATTGAACCTGAGTTTGTAGGATTAGAATCACTTGATGTTATATATAAAGCAGTACCACTTGTGTTGTTTATATGCAAATCTGCTTGTGGACTATCAGTACCTATACCTACTCTTAATGTAGACATATCAAGTTTTAATAAATCTTGGTTATCACTTCTTCTAAATCTTATATCGTTATTAGTATCACTTGTTTTAAAATAAAATATTTCGCCACTTTGACCCATATTTAATATATCAGTTCCACTATCATCACTAAATCTTAATTGTGGAAAAGCAGTATGATTAATATCTACTCTACTATTAAAATCTACAATTCCTGAAAATGTAGCAGTACCATCTACGTCAAGTGTAGTAGTAGGACTTGTAGTTCCTATACCTACTCTATTATTAGTTTTGTCTGTATATATAGTGGCTATTTGTCTTACAGATACTTCTGAATAAGTGTTCCCTCCACCACTACCACCATCTTGAACTTCAATATGAGTTGTTGTTGCTGTAGCAGTAAATGTTTGTGTAAATGTTCCTGTACCTGTAGTAGTATAGTTTAAATTATCAGATGCTCCTGCACTTGTTCCTATTTCAATTTTATTACTGCTTCCGTGTACTGTAATATTACCTGAAGCGACATAAGTAACTCCTACTACAGTTGTAAATGATTGTCTTGCAGTAGAAAATGTAGAACCATCACTATTCATCTGCATATTACCACTAACATAAGTAGGAGGAGTATCACTTGATAAAGTCCAATCACTTAAATCAGATGTAAATGTAGGATTATCTATTAGTTCACTTCCTCTTACTGCAAAATCTCCTACTACTTCTAATGTTTCAGCAGGACTTGTAGTACCTATACCTACATTACCATCAGTTTCAATATACATAGCAGGAGATGTAATTCCATTACCATTTACACCGAATCTCAAAGCATCTGTAGAATCTAAACCACCTCCATATCCTGAATAATTAGCAAGTAAAGCAACTGTATCTCCACTTGTTCTTTTTACTCTTATACCACTTGGTCCTGAATAACTTGATTCTACTTCAATTCCTATTGCACTTGAACTTGTAACATCTAATGGATAGCCTGGAGTTGTAGTTCCTATACCTACTCTTTGATTATCACCATCAACTACAAATATTTCAGAACCTGATTCATAATTAGTTCCTACTTGTAAATAACCTCTTGTACCTGTTTGTATATGCGACATAGCCATTCTAAAATTAGTTTGTTCATAAAATCTAAAACCATTGTAACCATCAGTAGCGTGATTATGAACTAAATCTATTAAATGTCCATTTGCACTTGTACTTGCAAATTGAGATGATACTATAGCACTATCTGTAACATCTAATTTTCTTGCAGGACTTGTAGTACCTATGCCTAAATTACCTGAAGTGTTAAGTGCCATTTTATCATTACCTGCAATTTGCCACTTATAACCATATAATCCTGTACTGAATGTAGAATCCCAACCTACCCATTGTATATCATCATCAATAAAATATTTACTTCTAATGTTATTAGTACCTTCTGCACTATATAGTATATATGCAATTTCTTCATCATTTGTTGTACTTGATAATTGTATTGCTTTATCAGGATTTGTTGTAAATGAAGCAGTAGCATCATCTCCAACGTGTAATAAATGGTTAGGACTTGTGTTGCCTATACCTACATTACCATTAGCCAATATATTCATTTGTTCAGTATTGTCTGTCCAAAATCTCATTCTTTTATCAGTGTGATAATAGTATATACTACCTGAATCATCATATGTATCATCTACAAAAAGTATTCCTGAGTTCATATTTGTAGCAGCAGTTAATCGTAACTGATGATTATTAGAAGTATCTTCAACGTGTAGTTTTGTAGAAGGACTTGTAGTACCTATACCTACATTACCTGTTTCATCAATTAACATTCTTGTTCCTGTAACACCACTAGCAGAATAAGTTCTAAATGCTATTTTACCATTATCTTCATTAGTCGTGTCATCACCTGCTAAAAATTGTATATCGGCTACATAATTTCCGTCCCATAATCCTGATATTCTTGATATTTCAGCATCTTCTGCTGATGCTCCTGTGCCTTCTATTAACAATCTAGGTGCAGAATCTTTTATATGAAATTTATGTGAAGGACTTGTAGTACCTATACCTACTCTATTATTAGAACTGTCGATATGTAATGTATCTGTGTCAAAACTAACATCGCCTGATTTTGTTAAATCTAATGGAGCAATTTCTACTTCTTTTAAAGATATATTATCTATAGTTACTGCTTGACCATTTGAACAAATAGTTCTTACATCAATTCCACCTGTTCCATCAGATATAAAAGTATCGACATAAGTTTTAACAGATGCTGTTCCTAAACTTTTTGTTAAACTGTCTGAGTAATTATGTACACTTGGACTTCCTGTAACTGATGTTACATCAAATTGTAATGTGTAAGTTTTACCTGCTGTTAAAGTTTCAGATTGTGAACAAGTTCCAAAACCACCATCAGAATCTCCTGTAGATACAAAAGCACCTCCATCTACTGCTACTGTTATACTACCTGAAGCAGTCCAAGCAGCACCACCATTACTAAAGTCGCCTTCAGTTACTAACTCATCACCTAAAACATTTGCTGAATTTAATTTAAGTGCTAAACTATTAATAATTGTAGTAGAATAATTAGCATCATCGCCAAGTGCAGCAGCAAGTTCGTTAAGTGTGTCTAAAGCAGCAGGTGCAGAATCTATTAAAGCATCTATCTTTACTTGTGCTAATGTATTGACTTCATCATCAAAGTCGTAAATTAAATCGTGTGAAAGTTTGGTTTTTAGTGTGCCTGTAATGTCTAAGTCGCCATCAACTCTAAATAAACCACTATCAGAACCATCAGGTAAAGGAGAGGAGATTCCTAATATAGAAGCCTCCCCACCAATTTTTAAAGGTTGTAAATCATTAGACAAAGGATAGCCATCACCTAAAGTGACTTCATTGACTAAACTTCCTTCCTTTGTCTTTTTATAAGGCATTAATCTACTCGTAACCCCTTAATAAATCCTCTTACAGCTGAACCTACAAAGTTATCTAGTAAATCTACAAACCAAGGCTCTATAGTCTTATTCCATATACCTTTTGTAAATTTCCACTTAGATAACCCCAAAGTCATAACTTTACCTGCTGAGTAGCATATTGACTCCACCCAACCACAAATCTCTTTATTTGGTACCTTTTTAAGGATATATAGTGCTATTCCACCACCTGTACCACCCATTAACAATCCTGAATTACTCATTAAAAAATCTAACATATTATTTCTCCTATTTATATTTTTTTATTATTGGTCTTATTTTACTCCACAACTCATCGTCTTTTTTTGATTTAGTTGTTTTGACTATCAAATCACCAATCATTAACAATACAGAAACTCCACCTTTTTTGGCTATCCATCTAGCTAATAAGACTTTAATCATTTCTTGTTTCCATCTATTAGCTCACCCCATAATGAAGTTCTGCCATTTATTATCTGTATTATGTGAACTGTAAAAAGTCCACCTTTAAAAAAATCTACTATAGCAAATGCATGTGCCCAGTTAATTGGTCTACCACCAAGCCAAGAATTTGCTTCGTGACTCATATCTTTTAAACATCCGATACTCCAAGCAGACCTAGGTCCGTCTTTATGGGTAACAGACATTTGCTGGAGTTCGTGCCAATGTCCATACATAATATTGCAACCAAGTTTACGTAAATGGTTGGAAGTATGATATTGCCCTCCATAATGGTGTCCGTGATATAGGTATAATTTACCTAATTTTAAGTGTTTTCCAAAGGGAATATATTTATATCCTCTATCCTTTAGATTAACTGCATTAGCAAATTTATACTGAGGTATGTAAGGATACTTCTCTACAGCAAAGTTTAACCAGTTATCGTGGTTACCTTCTGTAATGTATCTTTCGTGACAATTAACTTTGTCAAGAACCTCATCAATCTGGTCCATACCAGCATTAACATCTTTTACATCTTGTTCGAAATCATCTATAAGGTATTCTAATGGTGGAGCTTTTTTTCTTTTAAATCTCCAAGCACTAAATGAGTGCCACTCCCCAACATCACCTATATCTACATACGCATCAGGCTTAACTATCTCTATAGCTTTTTTAAGGCAGTTTATGGCTGGTTGGTCGTGTAGAGGAAAGTGTTTGTCAGGCGTTACAATTACTCTTTTGACTACGCCTCTATCCATCTATTTTATCTCACTTTTTATTTGTTTTATACGATATAAAAAATATGCGATAAGCACTACCATATACCCCATTTCTATAACTGGACCAAATAAATCAATACACTTTACAAAATATCCACTTAAACCAAGCGTACCAACCTTTAAACTGTCAATGTCCAAAATCTACCTCTTTTACCCTATCGCTTAATTCTTTTGCTCTATTAGGTGTTTGTTTCGCCCAAAGGCTATCTAGCATCTCTACTGATGCTTCTTCAAATTGTCTGTCTTGTAAAAAAGAAATAGTTTTCTTAAACTTAGAAAAACCATTTACACCTAATTGATAACACATCTCTAAAACAACATTTTTAATTTCTTGTGGCATATACATAAACCAACTAAACTTAAAATTAACACTATCTTCTAAATTGTGTAATTTACGTTCAAGAATAATGTCGCAAATATCTCTATCTAATTCTAAATCTTTTATTGCAAAGCCGTACCCTATAGTATCTATACCTAAACTATCTTTATATACTATACCTACATAACCTTCGTGTTCTTTTATACTATCTATTAATGACATATTATTCCTTTTAAAATAGGGGGTAGCAAAAACCACCCCCTATAATTAATTACCATTATTTAACTATGATTAAGCTGCTTCATAATCAATTAATGAGAAGATTCTTCTATCTCCATCAGCATCAGCACATCTTACAACTCCACCATAAGCAGATTCACAAGTTACTAAATGTGATAAATGAGAATGTCTATAACTTGCAGTTACTTGAGCTTTTTTAGAAAAAGCTGAGTATAAAGCACTTTCGTGCATAGCAAAGCCATAAAGAATATCATCTTGCTGACCACCAGTATTATCAAAACTCGCAAGAGCTTTAATACCTTTAGTAGCATCAGCAGAAACTGCTGCTCCTGAACCACCAACATAAGGTGATTGAGTAACATAAACAGGCATACCTAAGATATTTCCAGCCATTCCTGTTCTTGCAAAATCGCCACCTAATGGAGCTGCCATAGTACCTTCACTATAACTTGCAAGAGTGTTTAACGAGCTCATCATAGCAGGAGAAAGCACTAAGCTCCATCCATCTGTTGAACCTGTTTCAGCTAAAATCTTAGCATACATATTTGTTATGTTAGCTTGACTTAATACGCTACCTGTTGTCACAGTATGTAGTGATGTGTTAGCATCTCCACCTACAACACCAGTATCACTTTTTAATAAGTCATTTAGTTTTTTAGCAATAGTATATGATAAAAAGTTATCAAATGCTCTTGCATTAGCATAAGCTAATTGTTTAACATATATGCTCATTAAGTCGTAACTTGATTGCACTTTTACAATATCAGGAATATATACTGAAGATACATTATATTCATTAACCACTAATTGTGTTGTTGTACCTCTATCACTATTAGAGTTAGATACATCAGGAGCAATTTCAGCACCTTGTGTATATGCTTGTACACCTGGAACACCAATGTGTGGTAAGTTAATTGTATCGCCATATCCTGGCAAGTTACCTGATAAATCTGTACCCAGTTTATCAAATAATGTTATTTCTTTAAATACATCTTCTATCGCTGCTCCCCATACCTCAGGAACAAACGAATCGGCAACGTCAGTAGCATCTACTGCACCAGCAGCACCACCACCTAAGACTTGCCCTGCATCAAACGGGTCTGTTAAAGCCATTTATTTCTCCAATCATTAACTCTCTATCAACTGTCAAATGACCTTCAAGTAGAGTTTATTTTTTAGTATAAGACCTTACGATGTCTGCCCAATTTTTCTTTTTATCTTTTGATGACATTTCTTTCCAGTCCTCTAAGACATTTTTACCTTTAACTGTTCCACGAAGTTGTGGTTCAGTAGGCGTTTTAGAAGAAAGTTCAGATACCATAAATTCTAATACGTCTAAGTCTTTGTTTGTAAATTGTTCACGCTTATCTTCAGGTAACTTTTCTAATAAAACATTACGTCTTTTTTCAACCAATGCCTCATATTTATCTTTATAAGGACTAAGATTATCAACTTCAGCTTCAAATTTTTCAGCTAATGTTTTAAATTCTTCTTTTTCCTTTAATTTAGCATTTTCTTGAGATTCTAACTTTTTATTTAGTTTAGCTAACTGAGATTCAGCGTCTTGAGCTCTTTTTCTGTACTTCTTGCTTTCTGCTATGTACTCATTCTGAGCTGATTCCTGAGTAACATTCTCTGTATCATTATCCACTACTGTTTCATTTGATACTACATTTTCTTCGGACATACTGCCCTCCTATATGTTGTGTATTTGTTATTGCAAAATACTATATCTTGCATTTCTCCTACTTCGTAAGTTAAATTAGAATGGTAGACTTATGCAAGTTTTAAATGATTACAAACAGAAATGGTTCGACTTTTTAGGGTACGAACCTCACGAGGGTCAGAGAAAGTTGCACTTTCCTACTAAAGAATCTGCAAGGTTTTTTGTTATGGTTTGTGGGAGGCGATTTGGAAAGACGACTGCGAGTGCTATGGAAGCAACCTTTTATGCTTCACAGCCTAATCAACGGATATGGCTCGTAGGTCTTTCGTATGATAAAGCCGATTTGATGTTCAGAGAAGTATGGGATAAGATGGTAAAAGGACATCAGAATGACATTATTAAGGCTTCCGAAAAAGAAAGATATATCAAATTCAAGTGGGGTACTACTGTAGAAGCTAAATCGGCAGACAATCCTGATTCACTTGTAGGTGAAGGGTTAGATTTGTTAATAATAGACGAGGCAGCTAAAGTTAGACCTAGAATTTGGGATATGTATTTATCTCCCACATTATCTGATAGAAAAGGTAAAGCTGTATTTATTTCAACGCCAGAAGGGTTTAATTGGTTATATGATTTATTCTTACTTGGAAAAAGTGATGAACTTTGGGAATCACACCAAGCTCCATCTTGGGATAATGGTTTTGCTTTTCCTGAAGGTCAAGACGACAGGTTTCTTATTGAAAGAAAGCGTAATATGGCTAAAGAGCTATATGACCAAGAGTATGGAGCACAATTTACATCGTTTGAAGGTAGGGTTTATCCTTTTGATAGGAATCTTGATGTCGGCTACTATCCTTATAACCCACATCTTCCTACTTTTTGTAGTATTGATTTTGGGTACAGGATGCCTTCTGTGGGATGGTATCAAACCTACAGAGTAAATGGTGAATGGCATATAAATATGATAGACGAGATAATACACGAAACAAACATTAAAACAGACGAATTAGCACAAAGAATTAGAAGTAAAAAATATAATGTTATGAGATATTATGGTGACCCAGCAGGGTTACAAGCACAAGGACAGTCAGGCGTAGGAGATATAGAAATTTTTAGAAAAATGGGTATCATAGTAAACACAATAACAGATAAAGCATCAAGAAGCATAACAGCAGGTGTAAATCACGTTAGAAGTTTTGTAGAAAACGCCAATGGCGAAAGATACCTACACCTAAACAACAACTGCATAGGTATGGCAGAAGATTTAGAAAGTTACAGGTATCCAGAGGCTCAAGATAGTAAGCCGTTAAAACAAGAACCATTAAAAGACGGATACCACGACCACGGATGTGACCAATTAAGATATTTTTTTATTAACCATTTTCCAATTAAAAACAGAGAAATAAAGGTGAGGAACAGATGATATACGAAGAAACTAATATAATAGAAGAAAGTTTAAAAGAATTAAAAGTCTATAATCATAATCAAAGAGAAAATTATGTTAATAAATTGTTAGATTACTACAATGGTAATGATACTGCGAATTATATAGCTTCAAAATTTGATTTAGAAGCATTTAGAGAAGTTCCTCCGTATGAAGCAAATATAACGAAAAAATTTATAAATAAAATGTCAAGAGTATACACTATTGGTGCTAGTAGAAATGTTAATAAAAAATATGATAATTTTTCTGTTTTAAAAGATTCGAAAATGAAACATATAGAAAGAATGACACGTTTAGTTGGAACTATAGCTACTAGAATTATGTATGTTGATGGAGAAATGCCTTACTTTGATTATCAACCAATATATTATTTTCACCCTTTCTTTGCTGACGACCCATTTAAACCTGTTGCAATATCTTATCCTTTAATGAATTACGTAGAAGATGCTAGTAATGCAGATAAATGTCAATATATACATTGGAATGAAATAGAATATGTTATATTTGATGAAGATGGTGTTGTTTTAGAACAAAAAGAACACGGATATGGTGTTTTACCATTTGCATTTACACACAGAGAGCATCAATGTGATTCTTTTTATGTAGAAGGTGCAAATGACATAATGAACGCTAATGAACACATAAATATTACAATGACAGAAATGCAACTAGGATTAAGGTTTCAAATGTTTGGACAACCTGTCGTATCAGGAGCAGATTTAGGAAATAGACAAAGATTTGGCTCAGATGTTATATTAGAACTGCCAGATGGTGCAAATTATGATATAAAATCGCCATCAGGTGATATTAACAAAGTTATAGAAAATGTTAAGTTCCAAATGGAACTTGTAGCACAAAATAACCACTTATCTGTACAGTTTGCACAAGATGGTGGCGAAACTCCTAGTGGTATAGCCTTAAAAATTAAGGATTTAGAAAGTTTTGAAGATTATCAAGACGATTTAGAGCTTTGGAAACGATATGAGCACGAAATGTATCAAATTGAACGTAAAATAGCTAGTGTGTTAAACATTAGTATGCCAGATACGTTAAAACTAGACTTTAATGAGCCTGATTATCCAATGACAGTACAAGACCAGATAGCACTAGACAATCATAGACTATCATTAGGATTAATGAGCAAAGCCGAACTAATGGTTGAATACAATAAAGACTTAACTATAGAAGAAGCAAATCTAAAATTACAAGAAAATGCAGTACCTGAGCAATTTACACAAGATATAGAGGTAAAAAATGATAACGGTCAAGTATAATATAGATTTTAAAAAAGCATTAAAAGTTTTAGGAAAACAAGATTTTTCAAGATACTTAAATCAACATTTTGCTGAAAAAACAGCTAAATTAGCACAAGACTATATAATAGATGGTAAAGTTAAACCAAAACTATCGGATAATAATCCAAGAAAAAAAGAAAATAAAAGTGCAAGACCATTATTTGATACTGGTAAATTAGCTTATAGTTTAAAAGGTGATTCGTTAGGTATAAAAAGTGTAGAATATGCAAAATACCATAGACAAAAAAATGGATTTAAGGCTTGGGGTAAATTTCAAACACCACCAAAATCTGTTCAGCCTCCTAAAGAAAGAGAGTTTATACCACATTTAATAAATAATAAGATTGTTTTAAGAGGCACAAAAACAAAAATTACAAAAATATACAAGGATTTCCAAACAAAATTTGTTAGATTACTTAACAAAAGAATAAGGAAAAAATAATGAAAGATTCTGAAGCCGAAGCAATAGAAATCCTACTAAGAAACGTAATCAATATGCACGAAAAACTAAACATACTAATAGATTACTTAGCTAAAGATATAGAAAAAGACGATAAATACGAAAGAGAATTTTACAAAGACGAAGATATGTTAGTGCAAATAGAAAAAGACACATACAAACAGATGTGCGATTTAATGGAAGATAACACAATACCCTTTATGGGCATAGCTTAGTGGAGAAAAATGGATATTTTAGCAGTATTGGAACAGTTTGGAATACCAGTTACGATGACAATAGCGTTCGGATTTTTTATATGGAGGCAGAACAGGTTCATACAAGAAACTCTAATGACAGAGTTAGACCAAGACTTCAAGAGGTTGGAAGGTATTATTATCAAACTAATCGACCAACAGAAGAAAGTCCAAATGGAGCAAAAAAAACTAAACGGAATCTTTAAGGCTCAAGTCGAAATAATCGCAAGACTATCAGGTAACGGACTTAAAGACAAATTTTTAAGAATTATGGAAAAAGGTGGTATGAAAGATGACTAAACAAACAAAAAAAATGACAATAGTAACTCCTATGGGCAGTCTTACAAGTGATTCAGGTAGTCATTTAGTAGATGTTGTAACAATTCTTGGTGCTATTCTGGCGTTTGTGATACTTAAAAAACTAGTAAGTAAATACGTTAAGTAGATTCCTCAGCAGCAATTATAGATAACTCCCACTCTTTTCTTTGACCTTTAGTAGGTCGTTTAGCACTTAATGGTTTAATACCAACAGCTTCAGCTCTTTTCTTCCAAGCATACCATTCCTTACGCATTTCATTACGACTTTTCTTTTTCTTTTCTTTATCAATAATTTTTTTAAGAACTATCTTTTCTTCTTTAACAGTCTTAGAAGGTTTCCTTTCAGGTAAGTCCTCTGGTATCACCACATCATCAAATATAACATATTCTATTTCATTCCAATGTATATATTGACATTTATCTG
>CAACVF010000157.1_pt1 | contig 14538 bp, 13 predicted proteins | sample 2381781 | NCBI WGS metagenome assembly CAACVF01 (sample SAMEA5211967, study PRJEB30684) | marine metagenome | biome: Marine; feature: Epipelagic; material: Water | collected 2015-10-15 | depth 60 m | reverse complement strand
TGCAACTCTTTCCATGTCTTTTTCAGTTTCTCGTCTTAGTTCTGCCTCATCAATTTCTTCATCAGCCTCTTCTCGGATTCGTTTTAACTCTGGATCTCTAACTAGTCTTTCTCTACCTACGGTAAACTTTAAAAGTTCCAAACCAGCTAATGCCCCCATATCTTTGAGTGTATCGTATTTCTGTGCTTTCTTTTTATCTTCAGTCTCAAATTTAGAAAATATATCTAAGCCTGTTCCAGAAGCATCTGCACTTATAGGTTTAACGGTTGCATCAGTTTCTTGTGGTGGAAATTTTTCATTGTATAAGTTTAATGCAATTGCAGAGGCTTTATCTGAGTCTTGTTCAAAACTTCCTACTTTATCTTTACTTATACCCTCGCCTTCAACGGGGTAAAAAAGATCGGAAATCTGTCCGTCTTTATTTTTATACAAACGAAATATATTACCATCTTCTGCCTTTATATCGGAATAATCACCTCGTTCATCAGTGCCTTGTGTTCCTGTTCCATACAAATCTTCTAGTTCTATGCTCATCATAATCTCCTATACAAAACCTTTACTAGACATAAAGTTACCATATTGTGAACCACCAGCACCGCTGGCTGCAAACATATCTGGTGGCATTTCAACTATTGGTGCTTGCGGAACCCCTTTTTTCTTTTCCATTGCTCTTGTTCTTTTATCAATGGCACGTTGTTCTTTAGCTACACCTTGAAGCATTTTTTCTTTTTCTTTTGCAGAACCAAACTTAGTGACAGCGTCCTCGAAACTCATTGCTTGTTTTTTTTCTTCTGCAGTTCCACCTAAAAACATACCCGCTGTAAAGGCTATTGCCCCACCTATTGCTGCTCTTTTTACATCACCTTGTTTTAATTGACTTAAAACAACTGGGGTTGCAAGTTCTAAACCTCTCTCAGCACCAGCGAGTAAGGTGGCTCCACCATCAAAGTAATTTTCCCTTCCAACCGCTTCTTGCTCTGGTGTTAGAGTTGGTGAAAGACCTCTTCTTGCTTTTCTTTTTTGCTTTCTTTGTTCTCTTCGTGCTTGTCTTCGTGCTTTACTCATGGTTCACCTATAAATTACTTCAATGTTCAAGTTTCGTTCGCGTATCATTATTTGGTAAAAATTATACGTGCCATCAGGGGCCGCCTTAACTCTTACACTTATATTACTCATTCCTCTGTCAAGTTTAATCATAGCCGCTATTGAATGGTTTTTAAAAGCAAATCCAGCATAATTCCAATAAAGGTATCTTTGTGTACCAGTTTGTTCTACCCCATTTACAAACAAAGCAAAAGTCGCCGCTAAAACATCGTCATTCTCAACTTGTTCTGAGGTTCTACTAGTATTTGTTCCGTCTAAACCTGCATTACTATCTGCAAATTTTGCTTCTTGTTCCATACAAAAAAAACAAGCGTGTACAACAGCAAAACAGGTACTACTTTCATCTTGATTTAAATCTGCATATACCGTTGCACTCAAACCAGGTATTGGAACAAAATCTTCGGTTATATCATTTGTCATTACAAAAGTGTAAAGATTGTTTCCTATATATCTTTCGTGAACATCGCTTGATACAAGTTGTGTTTTTTTACTTGGTGACACGAAGAAATTAGGGCGAACAATTTTTCGCTCTTCAACCCATTTGGGATCAGTTTGAATATCAGATGCCTCTATACCACCATTAATAAATTTTTCAATGTTTTCAAACATTGTATTAATACCACTGGCCGTTATCGTACCTGCTGAAAATGTTGATAATGTTACAGGCATATTATCTCCGTATTACTCTAGCAAACATTTGTACCTCTTCTACAAAAGCCTCTCCATCTATTATACCAGTTGGATCATTGGAGTATTTATCTCTACCTTGTAGGCCAACCCTAATGTTATTTGTCCCAGAAGTTGTTGCTTGTGCTTGAATAAGGGCAACGATGGTGCAAGAATAACGATTATTTGAATGATACCTCTGGGCACCATCTAACACAAGAAAGTTGTTAAATCTTCTTTCAGTTCCAGGTATTGGATCTTGATTTATATTTGCTACAGCGTCGTCAAAGACCAGTCGAAAGTGAACCTCGTAGCCACCTTTGTTAGAATTAAAAGGTATGCCACCTGTTTTGTGCCCAGCTCTAAAACTAAATGAACAAGTAATTAATAAAAATTCAAAGTTTTTTAATTCAATTCCTGCACCTTTACCTACTGCTACATCGATGTTGTTATTGTCACGAATTAAACCAAAAGCATTTCCAGTAAAAGTTACTTCAAATTCTTTGTCACTTCTAAAAAGATAAAGACCGGTATCGTCAAACTTTTGGATTGAATCCAATGCTAGGTTTCTACGATCAATCCCCTCATCTTGAATGTTTTCTTGATTTATATTTCCATTGACCGCTGTAACACTATTTACAAAGGTATTCAGAGTACTTTCTTTTATTTCATCTCCTACATTAATTGCAGGTATTGTAATTAATGCCATTGCTACCTCTTCTTCGCTTGTATTACTAGATTTCTGTCTCTCACCTTTACATACAAACCAGTGCTTGCTTCTCTTGTGCCTAAGTCATCTCTATACATTTTAACATCAACTGATACTTTTATTTTACCGGCAACGCATTGTAAAGTGCCTGTTAGATAAGTGCTTTGATTCTGACGCAAAAAAGGATACCTTGGAGCATTACAAACTGTCTCACCATTTATTCTAAGGCGATACTCGACAAAGTGTTCTTGTATTTCATCATAATGATCCAAATCCACTATGTGATTATTCCAGTTTGTACTAACTGTAGTGCCAGCAACTGTGTCTAGTATAAAATTTCCAGCTGAATCAGTGGCTAAATGCCAATCCCAATACCCACCAAAGTGAGCAATAACCACACAATCTACAGGAACGTCAACCTCTTTTGACATCAGTTCTTCAAATCTATTAGACTGATTTTCTGTACTATACACTGAAAATGAATGAGAAGTTAACATATCATTAAAGGTTTGACTTTTAATCATATCAGTGCTTATGCATTTTTCAGGTAAATTTTCTCTGTCTAACGAACCATTTATTTCATGTGCCAGAGTTTGCATGTTTTCACGTATACGACTTGGCTCAACCACTTCACCAGAGCGCACTTCGAATTTTTTATATTTAAATCCCATTATCTTGTCGTACTCCCACCGAACTTTGTTGTCAGATTTACTACGTCACGCGCAGTGCCTACTCGACCTTCCAGTAAATAAGATAAGATTTCCATCTCATCTGAACAAGTAAACCGTAGTTTTAACTCATTTATTGGTCCTTTGTGCATTGTGCTGATGTCCATCCGAACAATAATCGGTCTGTGCTCTTTGTATGTTAAACCTGTACCAAAAATTGCCGTGTTATATAAAGGAAAGTTGACATCTTCTAAGGCTCTTTTCTGATCTCCATCCGCTGTTGTTGCTATACTTGTCGATTCTCTATTTGTAATTACAGACATATTCAAAGTGTTACCGTAGCCCACAACTCTTGCTTGGACCCTAGCCGGACTAAAACTGTCGTATAAGTTGTTAAACGGTATGTTGACCGTTTCATAAACGGAAGCAACAGCCCCTAATTTATCTTTTGTATTGGTGCTGCCATAAACATACAAACCTCTGGCTCCTTCATCGTGAGAGACAGAACAGCCTGCAAAGTATAGGTATCCTCTGTGGTCTTGAACTTCAATAAAACCAGCAGTTCTTGTTTTGTCATAAACTGACCAAGCACCTATTTCATATGAAAATTTTAGAACAGTTTCAGGTATTCTTTGATCATCTAAACAAACACTTAGCCAGTATTCTCTGTCGCGATGATAAACAACTGATCGAAACTTTTTTGCATATTCAAAGTTTACTCTTTTGAATATATCACGTAAGCCTTGTGAAAGTTTAATGAAGCGTGTTTCATACGCCGATACTGCAAGTGTACCCTCTAATACATACAAACCATCGTTTGCTAAGAATACCAAACCTATACCAGGAACTTCTCTAACACTATTTATACATGTACATCCGATGTCATATGACAAAGTTTGTGCAAAGAATCCGTTTACAGGGTCACCTTTTATTAAATAAATTCCTCTTTGTTTGAATACTACCAAAGAATCTCTCGTAGGATACAGACCAGTAACCAAACTGCTTTGCGTATCTCCAAGTATAAATAAATTTTCCGCTGGAAATACCTCTGGATTGAGTGGTCTACTATAACTAATCTCAGAGTTCATATCGTTGGCAACAAACATAGTGTTTTTATATACGGCTATGTGTGTAGAGTTAGCTGGGAAATCTCCAAAATCTTCCGGTACAACTAAGGCACCCACGTCAAAGTCACTTAGACCATCTACATATAATTCTGTCACGTTGTCTTCAATAACGTCAACAAAATAAAACTCTTGCCCAAATAATTGCTCTTTTGGCAAGGTTACAATACTAGAGCCTTCAATAAATAATTCTAAGTTTAAAGTACGATATATTTTTCTTGCGACAGTACCCGGCGGTCCCGTAGGTATATCAACAACTATAAATTGTCGGTATTCACCTGCCGTTTGAGTAGACTTACCTGGCCCTGTCACATCGTAAGAGACTGGTGCGGTATCCACAGATAATCTACTTTCTTGTCCTCTTTCATTTACAAAAGTAACTGCGTATTTAAATTTGTTTTTTGAATTAGCAAAACCTACTCCTGACAGAAAGTCTTGCCTTATTTCAGTTTTGGGAGTAACAAAAGCATCTGCTTGATTAGGCTGTCCATTATATCCGGCTCTTGTGCATTTTTTCCCATCGTAAACTAAAGGTGCGTCTTGTCCATTTACCAAATATAAGTTTGGACCAAACATTGCAAAGTTTGTATTGCTTACAGTTTCACCTTTACAAGCGCGAGATTTTGTTGTGCCATCGAAAGCCTGACCGTCGGTATATTGAATGGTTGTTCTAGGCGTTTCTGGTGCCTTACTTCCATTAAAATACAATAACTTTCCATCAGTGTCTTCGTAAACTAACCACTGCAAAGAGTTTCCATTCTGTGAAAACCAATATATTGAGTTGGGTGGAGCATCAGTATCATATACGTTTATTACACGACCTGTTGGAATCGAAATAGTAACAGGTGTGTCGTTAACTATACCAACAGTTTCGTTTATTTCATCAAAATCTGCAACCAATCTACGATAGCCATAACTGGTTCGCCAAGAGTCTTGATCGCTCCAGGTCATGTTCTCTATGGTTGTTGCTTGATTCGGTCTGGTATCCCAACGTTGATCGATTCCTCGTAGCGGTGCAACTTGAAATTTAGATGTTCTGATGCTCATTGATTTAGCCTATGAGGAAGGAAAGTTAGGAAATAAATGTACGAGACTTGGCACTCCACGGTTTCTACCACCGTGTCTTCTATCCCATCTTTCAAACTTTTTGCGCACATCATCACGGGTTAGGAATCTTCTACGCAATTGTATCTTCATCAATTCTGCTCTTCGCTCAAACAATTGAGATTGAACAGTATCCTGCATTTGTAAAAACATTTCCTGCAAAGTCATGTACACAAGTATCATGTGATATTGACGCGGTAAAGTTGGAACATCATTGTCTGCAACCAAGTCGTTAGGTCGAAAGTGATAACGGATGTGTATATTTTTATCTTCACTGGGTGTGTAATAAAATCTTATATTTTGTCTTGGGCCAGGATCTTTCCATCGCAAAACATCTGTAGTGTTTGAATACCTAAAAGCACTATTAATTTCAAATTCAAATTCTGCAATAGGTAAAAGTTCATCATTAATAAAACTTGTGGCTGTGCTAGATGCTGTTCCAACTAACATCCACTTACCGTCATTAGTTACATCTCTTCTATAAATATGCTTATACAAACCGCTGTCTGTTGTAGAAGTAGCGGATTGAGTAGCATAAAAACCTGTATCGTCTAAATTTGAAAGAGTTACCCTGTTAAAACCGCTACTAGGAATAGTAACTTGTACAGGTAGTGAAGGTGGTGATTCCCTTCCTTCTCTATATATTGTATACTTATATTCATAAGTCACACCATTTACAGGAGTATTACTAGTATTTGAACTCGTAGAAGTTGAGGCTGTCGGAGTATTAAATGGTGGGTCATCTATAATATGTTCGTCTTCAATAACTGTGCTTGGATCTCCTGTATTGTCAGCGTCTAAATATGCAAACTCTTCTCTACGTCGATCAACATACAATAGTTTTCCACGGTCATCATCACGATCAATAAAACCCATTACTTCAATACAATCTTCAGGCAATGCAAATCTTTGAAATGTTATTTTATGGTTGTATACTGCAGTTCCAGTAGTTCCATCCCAATCATCATCAATATATATAAAGTTATTTGCACCAGATATTAATACTCTAACTATTCTAAATTCTTTAGAAGTCGTAGTATTTGTCAGAGTTTGTCCTTCCATTTCCTGAGTAACTGTAAAAGCACAGGATAATTTTCTGAGGTTAGAAGTCTGAACTGTTATTGAAGTGCTTGTGTCATCAGAATCCCCAGTAACTTGTTTCCGAATAGTAATCTCTCGTTCCTTTTGCAGGAATAGCCAGTGCGCAGAGTCACAAAGTTCTTGATATCGATCATTCATTCGACGTACAACAGAATCTCTATATTGCTGCAAGTCCGGAAAATAATCCATTTGGTCAAAAATACGTTGTCTTATTTCAGATACATTCATGGAAAACTCCAATTAAAAAAGGGGATGGCAAGCCACCCCCTCCATTTTAACTAACTTTGGATTTAGAACAGATTATTAGCTGCTTAGTTTGAATGGATCTAATAACCAAACAGTTGCTTTATTAGAAGCGGCTGCTGATAAAGCAACACCAACAACTGCTGAATCTGCCATTTCTTCAATATCAGCAGCAGCGTTACCGTCAATTTGCTCGTCAGTATCGTTCAATCGGCCTACAGAAGTGTCGGCTGCTGCAGTTTCTGCGATCAATCGTTCACCAATTGCAACAGTGCTTGCAACATTAACGCCTTCTGCTTTACCATAAACTTGAACTGAAATTGTTTCTGATGTATCCTTTTTAACTACTTTTGTTTCCGCACAAACACCAAAACAAAATGCCAAGTCTGTTGCCGTACCAAGCGCACCAGCTAAGGCTGCCCCTCGTGCAGCAGCGTCTGCTTTTCTTGCTACATTGCTAAAGCCAAAATGTGTAACTACATTAGTTGTAGTTCCGTTGATCGTTAAATGTGCAGCCGCTGTGTCAGCGTGTTCAAAACACAAAAGATCACCTTTATTATATGTAATATCTGCAGTGTTACCATCATCAGAATACACATTCATTGTTATAAATCTAGCTGCTTCACCTAGGTTTGCGCTAAATCCACCGGAACCATCTTTTCGTGTTCCTATACCACCTACTTTACGTACACTCATTTTCTTATTCTCCTACAAATAATGATTAAAAGGTTTCAGCGTCTGCGATGATTGCGGAAGAAGCAAAACTTTCAACCCACAACTGACCACGAACAAGGATTTCAGCAACACGGACATTGTATCCATTTCCAACATTCTCAAAGTCTGACATTGAGAAGTAACCGTCACGGATAACTTTAGACCAACAAACATAGATAGCGTTCAAGTCAACTAGAACCATTGAGTGTCGTTTGACACCAGTGCCCGGTGAGTAATCTCCAAGATTGGTAGATACGTAAGCAGGAATACCACTGATAAGAAGGTTCATGTTTGCACCATCAATCTGGTCATTGTTGTCCATAACCATATATCGTTCGTTCGCTTGAATGGTACGCTTGTAATTTTCAAGTGCTTTTTCTGATGAAATAACAGTCAATCCACCCATATCATCCAATGCCCGCGCTTTGGCTTTGATAAGTGTTCTGTAAATACCGGTTAGACCAGCACCATTGAAGTTGCTACCAACATCAAAGAATTGATTTTGAGAACCAGTAAGAGCAGAAAATTGTGCTTTACTGAAACCACCAATAACATTGTCTTGAGAACCAGGATTAAGTGCTTCTAAGAACCCATCATCTTCATTAGTTCCATTTAACGAATACCAATCTTCGTACTGACTAACACCACCAACAAGAATGTGCTTTTCAAAATCACGCTTTGCTTTACTCATAACCGCTTTCGCTCGACGAGAAGCTAACTCGATAGTTTGAAGATCACCACCGTTCAGGTCTTCTTCAACTGCTGAGATACCGATTGGGTATGAAACTTCAGCAGGTGTCAAAACCATCGGAGTAAGAACTCCACTGAAACTGAGGTTCATTTGCTCATATCCAGTTTGACGTTTGGTTGGTGAAGAGTGGTTTCCTGTTTGGAAAGACCCTACCCACTTGTGACCAGATCCTTTAGAAGGTTGTCCGGCTCCGTGGACTCTTTCGTGTTCTGCAAGAAAAGGTGTGACAACATGTCGTAAATCACGGGCTTCCTTTGCGGCTTCAATCGAAGTGGCTGACAACAGTTCGTTATCAACGGTTAAACTTGTAGTTGGCATTTTGCGCTCCTAAATATTTTTTAACGACGAGATTTTTGCTGGGCACGTAACTTTTGAAGCGCAGCAGGGTTGTCTCGTAAGTATAATATACGAGCCTGCGACCCACGTACACCCTGATAACCTTTTTCAGTTACCCATTTTGGTACAGGGTCTTGATTGTCATTGGAAGAACTCACAGTACTCCGAGATACTTGACGTGCGCTTTGGCTCCTTTTGAGCCTTTCTTTTGCTGTTTGTTTTTGTTGTTCAGCCAACATTCTGCCTCTCTCAACTAGCGCATATGCATCTTCCAAAGAAACTGGCGTACCTCCATCTCTTCTTTGTTGCATTAAATCACGAACTTCAGTTTTAAATCCTCTGTCCTGCATCATTGGATTGGCTGCGACAAAATCTTGATACTTTGCCATTTGTTGTGCCCTAGTTGCGCTCTCAGCAATCGGCTTTTGAAATTCACGCATTGCTTCTGCAACACCTTTCTTAATACGCTGCTCTATTCCTTCTTTAGAATAAGGGTCTGCCATTTGTTCTTCAGGCACATCTGCTTGTTGAAGGTACTCTTGAAATTTAGGATCCATCAAAACTTCATTCAGTTGTGCTCTATTTCGGATCACCACTCTATTTTGTTCTTTTAATTCCTCAAATTTCTTGTCCAAATCAGAACTTCGTGTGTTCATCTTTTCTTCAAGTTGACGTACACGTTTTCTTTCTGCAGCGACCATATGCTTAAAAAGACCCTTCATGGAAGCAGGAAGATTCTTTATTGTACTTTCATCAAGATTTTCTAAAAGTGCTGCACTGGGTTCGTCAGGTATTTCTCCCAACGCATCCAATAAATCATCTAACCTTGATGGTTCAGTAGTTGTTGATGCCTCTTGTGGAGTTTCAACTTGTGGTTCAGCTGCTTCAGGAGCAGGTTCAGGTGTTGCTTGAACTTGTGGTTCAACTTGTGGTTCAGCCACCGCAGTGTCTACGGCAGGGGTTTCTACTGTTTCATTCATAATGTTTCCTCATTTACATCATTTGCATAATTTCTTCGTCTTCAGCATCCGTATCATCTGGCATGCCTCTACCAGCCTCCATTTCAGCATCAGACATTCCTGTGTCTTCTTCTTCTTCCATCTCAGCAGGGCCTTGCAATGCTTCTAACAATTTCTTGTCTTTCTGCATACGCTTAAAGTTTGCTGCGGCTTTTGCTAGGGCAGTATCACTTACAAGACTTTCTGGTTGGATAATAAACTTTTCAAACTTAGCATCACCAAGTTGAGAAATGAATCCCATAATAACTGCAAAGGGTACATATACTTCAGGAGGTAATGGTCCATCTAATTTAGACTCACCTTCTGGTGGGTTGTATTCTGCTGCTTGCATTTCTGGAGTCACGTTTCCAACAAAGTCATTCATTGCATCTGCCATTTTATCAATAGCTTTATACGAATAAGGCTTCTCAGGCATTGGAGCAGTTTGAGCAATTTGCATAATCTGCTCTTGTTGTGCATCCATTTGAGCATCTGCTGGCATTTCTTCTGCTGGCATTTGTTCTGCTGGCATTTGTTCTTGCATTTCTTGTTCCGGATTCATGATCTACTCCTCGTTAAATGGGTCAACACCTGCGTCATTTTGTGGTCGGTGCTTGAACGTAGGTTTCCACCCTTGTTCTTTTTGTTTTCTGTAATCAGCATAACCTGGATGATTCTCCACTTTATCCTGTATATCCTCTACAATCTTATCTTCTTCTTCGTGCTTTCGCACAAGTTTATTATAGTCGTCTGAATAATCTATGTCACCATCTATCGGTACTACGCCCTTCTTTTTACATACTTCTAGACGGTGCTTCTTAGATGTAACCATCTGTCCCAAGCCTCGGTCGAAGTAAGGAAACCTTTCGCTAAATCTGTCAATGTTTGGAACGGACAGCAGAAAGTCCAAGTTCGTGCTTTCACATCGCTCACATGGGTCGAATGTGTCAAGTAAAAAATCATCACCCTTAATGAAACCATAACTTACATCATGGTGCCCACAATCCTTACATCGGTAATTTCTACTTGTTAAATACTCGGTCTGTTTACTCTGCGCCATCTTTAACTCCCAACGACTCTAGAATCAGTTTTACAACCTCCGCTTGTTTGTCTTCTGGAAGTTCTTTGGCATCCGTAATTACTTTCATTACCTCTGGGTTATCACCAAACATTTGTTCTAATGCTTCCAATGCTTGCGGTGGCGGTAACTGGCTAATTTGTTCTCTTAAGATTTCCAACTGCTGCTCAGGTGTTTGTTCCGGTTGTGCTTCCGCTTCTTCTTCTGGCGGCGGTGCTTCAGCCTGCTCTTCAGGTTGTGCTCCCACTGGCACGTCTTGTTGTTGCTCACTTTGCAAAGCAATCTGGCCTTGAATGTACTCAATTGAAAGATTGTTTGGGAACTCAAACTGTTCATGGATTGTTTTGTACATCTCAGCTGCCAAGACAGACATTCCCCCCTGTCCTTGATCGGCAATCTGTAAAAGTTGCAGCATCTTGTCGGAAAGTTGCAATATACTATTCCGCATTTGCGCTTGTGAGACTGGAGAACGACCTGCCTCGCTAAATCCGATATCGAAGTCACTGTCTATATCCTCCGGACTAATTTCAACTGTCTCGCCTCTGGAGTCCAATAAAACCAACTTAAGTTTTGTTCTTTTGGTTTCATATGCTTCTCTCTCTGGTTCAACATCTGCTGCAAGTGTAATAATAGTAGAGTCTTCTTCATCCAGCTCTTCCTCATCAGGTGTTATCTCTTCTATTTTCTCTTCTTTATCTACAACTCTGCTCTCTTTGCTTTCTAAGCCTTCTTCTTCACGTACTTGATCTATCTCTTGCTCAGATAATTCCAATCCTTCCTCGTCTACATCCTGTTCAGCACCCTCAGAATCTCCCAGATCATAAAGACTAGCGGTATGTGCAGCAAGGCATCTCTCTACTATTCGTACTAAAAACAAGTCTCTTTGCTCTGCATGTCGCCCAAATTCAGACTGTGTGTGCCCTTCCAACGCCATAATTTCAGATGCCGTGGCTTTTGTTACCTGACCTAACGCTGCCGGAGATATAGTTGTGCCCCTGTCGAAGTCAGATTCGGCTAAATTCATACTGTTTAATATGTTGGATGAGGTTGGACCGTGCATGATTGGAACTACAACACTTCCAAGATTGCCTGCATATTGTTCATCAACCTCAATAATAGAACCATCTTCACCAGACCGTAAGTCACTTATGGCATCTGCATCAAGAGCACCCTTGGGTGCCAAGTACATCCTTGCATCTCGACGGGCTGTCTGCGCCAAATAAGACCGCATTGTATTGAGTTCTTTCTGTTGAGGAAGCAACTGCTCTGCATACGCAATCCCTCTATAAGGATACTCAGGCTCGTGCTCGAATATAAGAGGTACAATGTGCGGTAAAGGCTTTGCATTACCATCTACTAAGGGTAACGGCCCCATATATACTGGTTTCGCTGCAGAATCATAACCATCTATTACGTATATCTCTAGTCTACCCTTGTAACGAGTACCATCCGTATCATAAAAATCGTCTACTAAATTGCAGAATTCTAGTACCCTGACAAACGCTGTCGCATCATCTGGTGCAACATCGTCTGAATAGTTAACACGCCTTGTATTTGCCAGATAATTTCCAAGATAATCTTTGCGAGAAGTACCTCCAGTATCTTCATCAAGCCCATATTTCTCAATAATCTCTTGTCTAGGCTGATAACTGACATGGCCAATAAAACGAGCATCATCCCAATCGTGAACATCGCTATCAAGAACCATTTCCCAATAAGGGAACACACGCATCCAAACACGATTTAAACCTTCCTCTGCAGGGTCATATCCAACTTTTGCCCCCGCACCTTTATATAATAACGCTTGTCGGGATGCTGCTAGGACTCTTTCTCGCATAGTAGGCTGATTTATCCAATCATTGACAAGCATTTCTGCTTTGTTTGCATCGCCAGTAGTATAAGGAGACTGCCCAATCACTACTTTTATTCTACGTGGATATAAATTTGCTAGATAACCTGACAATGCTGGCTTTATTCTGTTGACTTCAACCTGATCAAAACGACCCATATCATAGGCTGCTGTTAAATCATCTCGACCTTCTACGTATCTCCAAAACCGAGTAGTATAAGATGCCTTCGCCATCGCCATATAAGGTTGCTCATCCTCCATCCTACTATCGTGTGCCCGAAGGTGGTCCATTACAGTTTGGGGAGGAAGTATATCATTTTCAAAATCATATCCTTCTATTTCTTCGATCTTCATTGTAACCTCATTTTTATTCTATCCATCGGGTTTCGTTTGGTCCTTTTCAATCTAGGTCTACGTATCTCACCCTTAAAACCAGGTAATCTCCGACAAGCCCAAACCGCTAGAACAAATGCATCAGCATGGTCATCATGATAACCATCTTGGCCTTCAATTCTACCACGCTCCTCTCTCACATGCATCAATTCTTGTATTGTTTGTGGGTCGTTTAATTCTAACCCGTCGCTATTGACCAACTGCCGTGCAAAACTGTATGCCAATTCTTTGTTGCCCTTGTGCGTAACCCAATCTTTACCCTTCGTATCTTTCCAAATCGGAGTGCTTTCTTGTAACATTTTCTTAATTACTACCCTACCTGCACCGCCAGTATTGGCTTCACACAACACTCTAGCCCTGTTGTAATACCTGGAAATGTTGTTTATTTCTTCTGCAAATCTATCTTCTCCACCCTGATTGCAAGCAAAGACGGCCACTTGTTCTCCAAACTCACTCATGACACACGCAACGGCATAATCACCACCCGTACACCAACTTGGATCTACACCAATGACATATTCTGTTGTTAATTCTGGTTCTCTATATATTCTCAGTTCGTCCTTTGGATTAGATGGTAACTCTTCCAATCTACTGTTGAGATAGTCCGAATCAAACCAACACCCTTCTAATACTAAAAATCCATCTTCTATCGTTAAGGGAAACTCGCGACGGAACTTTCTCTCACCCATTCCTTCAACACCATAAATCATTTCGTGCCGCCAGTACAACTGTTCCCAATCCAATTCATACTTCAGGGAAAGTTGATGCTCTTCTTCATCAGGCTCCCAACCTTTGGGTGGCTTCAATCGATATGTTGAATGGTCACTCCACTTGGAAAACAGAAACTTAATACTTTTGTTTCCTGTTCTTTCCGCTTCTTGTGCAATCAATACCCTCTCATGATAAAAGTTCCCCGGTCCATTCGGTGTGGACACAATAACTATTTTACTCTCAGCCCCTCCATGTAATGTAGAACGGATACCGGACCACACTTCTTCTGGATGAGGCCAAAAGGCCAACTCTTCCGCAACAAATCTTTGATATGTCCAACCACGTCCATGAGTATCCCCCCTCGCTGTCATGTGGTCAATCAATGCATCTGTCCTCTGGCTAATTAATGTCTTCTCATTTTGATTTATCTTGAAAGGGTTGGCCTCCTTGAGCTGTTTCGGCAAATGATGATAATATGTACTGAACTTTTTGAAGATACTTTTGGTCGTTTTGTTGTGGTCTGCTACTACAATTGTACGCAAAGGCTTCTTCGCAGTAAACGTAGCCCACCATGTATGGGCACAATTGGCTGTTGTTATGCCAATTTGACGTGGTTTTAGTACTACAACTGTCCTAATTTCAGGGTCATTTAACGCATTAATTAGTTGTACTTGCTCACTAAATGGGTTGTTAAAGTAGGATAAATTTGCATTTGCATCCTCAAATCGTAGTCTGGGGATGAATTGTCTAGAATCTGCAAATATATCTTCTAGTTCCACTCGACTTCCCAACCATTTTTTGCTGTCGAAGCATCAAACCATTCCTCCATAGACTTGTCTCCTATGGCTTTTGCTTCTTTTGCAGAGTTAATCATCTGTAATACAATCTTTGTAGCCGCCATATCGCCTTCATACAGGGCAGTTAACAACGCTTTTCCGGCTTCGTACTCTAGTGCTCTAAGGTCTGCTATCTGTACACCGTTATGTTCT
>CAACVF010000127.1_pt1 | contig 14676 bp, 8 predicted proteins | sample 2381781 | NCBI WGS metagenome assembly CAACVF01 (sample SAMEA5211967, study PRJEB30684) | marine metagenome | biome: Marine; feature: Epipelagic; material: Water | collected 2015-10-15 | depth 60 m | reverse complement strand
TAAGTACGGACTCACAATTGGAAGCTGGCACTTCGGCTTGTAAATTAGATGTGTCTATATCATCAGCTCCTAATATTGTAATAACCTCTCTACCATTTTTGTCTTTATATTTTTTAGTACCCGACCCTTTAATTCTGTTTTGAATTTCTTGTCTGTAATTATATTCTAACTCTTGCTCTGAAGATAAAGTCCCTAACTGTGAAACATTGACAACTTCATTTGTTGGATTACCATTCTCATCTGTCTTTACTAGAATTAACTCATCCGTTATAGGGTCTATGATTGCTTTTGTGTTTTTAAAGTCAAACATATCTTGAGCCAATCCCATTTGATAAATCATTTTACCAGATGCTCTTTTGTTTGGGTCTTGTGACTGAGCAAGCTTCATGTTCTCATCTAACTTAGCGTTAAAGTTTTTTGAGTAAAGAAAAAAGTTTTCTGTGCTACTTTTTAAGTTTGCTCTTTTGTTGTAGTAATCTCTTTCAGATATCTCTCCGCTTTTTAATTTATTTAAATTACTTAGAGCGGCTATGGATGCTTGGTCAGCGTAGGAAGATATAACATCATTTAAGTCTGTGTTATAACCAACCGGTTTATCTATTAAAGATTTAGTAAGTTCGCTATACTGATTCTGTATTTCCTCTTTTCTTTTAGTTCGGCTTTCTTGATCTGACTTTATAAAGTCAGTCATCTCTTTACCAATAGTACCCCAATCGATTTGTTGAGGCTCATCTCTTTTTACATATCCATATCCTAATGCCATAATTTATCCCTTAAAAATTGGCGCAAACAAACCTGGCTGAGTTATCGCCATAGGGTCTATTTGATTTACCGTTTGTATATTAGCGTTTCCTAGTCTTCTTGTTCTTCTTGTTGGGTTTTGTTGTCTAGTAAATTGTCTTGCTTCACTTAAACCTTCTTTGCCGTCATACAAAGGAGCGTTTTCTAAAGCTGTCATACCCATACTTGCTATACCTTGAACTCCAGATGATATTGCTGCTTGTCTAGCTGCTGCTGCATCTGCTGCCATTTGTTGTTGTCCTTTAGCTTCTGCTAAATCTAAATCAACTCTAGCGCCCTGAAGTCTTGATTCTTCTTGAGCTGCTAATTGATTTAATGCTTGCATCTCTCTTGACATAGCTGCTCTTTGTCCTGCTGCTCCTGCTTGTTGTGCCATCAAAGCTTGTCCTGCTACGGCTGCAGCCCCTCTAGTTTCTCCTTCTACTCCGGCTTGTAAAGCTGAAGCTCCTGCTTGAAGCAAAGCTTCTCTTTCTAATTCATAAGGTTCTTTTGCTATTGAGAGACCTTCTAAATAATTAACATCTAATTTATTTTTAGCTTCTTGAAAAGCTTTTTCTGCTTCTCGCTCTGCCTCTTCTTGTAGTTTTCTTTGTTTACCTGCTTGTACAAAACTGCCTGTAGTTGATGCCGCTGCTAATCCCAAGGTTGCTATCGTAGTAAATGCTGCCATATTATATTTTTTTAATCATTTCGTGTGTATAACTATCTCCCTTTACATATCCAAGGTCTTCGTAAGTTTGAATTAAACCATCGTGTCTGAGCAAGGCGTAGATATACCCACCGTTTTTAGAACATATATTTGTTAATGTGCTTACTAAAAATTTAACTGCCTCGTGTCTCAATGCTTTATCTTCTATTTTATTATCCGATATAATCCAATCTACCCAACTAACCTTTGAGTTTGTAACATAAGTAAATCCTGCGCAAACAGGCTTATCATCTAACATTACCATTAATCCGCCTTCTCCATTCTCTGGTAAAAAATCTTTAGCTGGCGCCTGCCAACCCCAATCTTTCCACCACCCTACTAATACATCTTCATAATCAGATGGATTTAATTTCCTTATACTAAACTCCATACTAGTGTAAAGATACTAATTTTTACGGATAGCTTTTCATTACTTCCGATTCAATAGCAAACAATTCAGTAGCTGCGGTGCTAGTATTTGTAACAGTAAAGATACAATAGTGTCCCAGTAAACCATGTGATTCTGCTTCTGCATTTTTAATAAACAAGATGTATGCATCATTTATAGTTAAAGGAGAAGAGCCTGTAACTGATGTGGATATAGTGATTCTATTTATATTGTTTGGTAAATCTACTTGAATGTTTGTAACCACACCCGCTAAGCTAATCGTGGTATACGAAGGAAGGGAAAAATATAAATAATCTCCTATGCTTATAATACTTCCTATAGATACAAGAGGATTAATACTAAAGTTCAATGTACCTGTTGTTCCATTTACGGAATAACTAGTAGACTTTCCTATACCATTAGCAGATCTCATTGCGTATTGTCCTTGAAGGGCGGGCACATCACCTGTCTGTCTAAGGTAAGCAAAGTAAGCTCCTTCCTTTTTAACAAACCAATTGTCATCTATAAATCCGTTTTGCTGTATATCTGTTTCAGCTACTGCTTGCCAAGCTGAGTCAGACTCTAAGTTCATGGTTTTAAATATTTTATTTTCAAGAGGGTTCTGATTAAACACGCTTGTAATTTGTGAATTGTATTGAGCTCCATAATAGTTATTCCTAGTCTCATTTATATTATGTTGAAATAAATTACCTCCATTAAATGTGTAAAAATAATTATTCATACCCATCATTAAATCTGGTATGTAAGAGTAAAAAGATGGCCAACCTTTTGAGGATTGACTGTACGTTAATGTATACTCCGTATCAACAGGCGAAGGTATGGGCGGTACAATGCTTGTTGGTGCAGGTGTTGCTGTTGGAACAGGGGAAGGGCTAGGTGTAGGTGAGCTACACACACTACTGTTGTAATATAAGTTGTAGGCACCACCCATATACCCGTGATATAAACAAGCATAACTAACAACTTGAAAATCTCCAGTTACAGTTATAGTTACATCTCCATAAAAATAATCATACGTATTACCATCAGGCGCTGTACCTGTACCAGCATTGGTAGCACCTGTGTATGTTATAAGTGAAGTTTTACCATAGTTTAAAATTGCTATTGGATGTGCCGAGGGAACATTTTTTAAAACATAAGTTCCAAGTTCTACTCCATATTGACCCCAATTTCCATTAAATACATATCTGTTTTCTGTGTTAACAAATTGTATGGTTACTGCATTCTCTCCTCCTAAACAATAATCCGGAACTAATGGAGCTGGAGCAACTGTAGGAACAGGGGCGACAGGTATCGGAGAAGGGCCTGGCGCAGGCGAAGGAGTTGGAGTACAAGAGGGACTAGATGGTACTTTTACACAACAGTCCGCACAATCCGTGTATGCAGATACTATATCATTCGTGTTGGTTGCGGCTCCTGATTCTACTTCATAACATAAACCATCTCCGCCTATTCCGTATACTGACAATAATGTATTTCCAACGTTTGAATCCGTTGTTCTAAATGTAGTTGTGTTACTTCCATCACAAGCTGTAGCAGCCCAATAATAATAAACGGGCGTTGGTCCAGGCGCAACAGGAGTGGGTGTAACAGGAACTGGACTAGGTCCAGGTGTAGGGATTGGGGCTGGTGTAGGCGTAGGTACAGGGGTAGGGTCGGCATAACCACAGTTAGTAGCACACGAAGCTCCTGTTGTACTGTATGATCCCGATATCGAAGTAACCACTATATTAGCAGGCACCTCTAAACATACTTGCTGAGTATCCTCTTCAGGAATTGTAACAGATGTTTTAGTTCCGTCACAACAATTAATTGAAAAAGTACATTCTCCTCCTACTGCCCCAATAGGACAGATTATATCATACGTTACACAAGCCATATATTATTAATAATATACAAAAATACGAATTTAATTGCTATGGTTTAAAATTCTTAATCTCTTCTATATCCTGAGACTTGCATAGTAAATTTATCTTTTTGACCAGCGTTACAAGAAAGGTGCAATACAGAGCTATCCCACAGTAAACCATCTCCGGCTTTCCAATCTACAGAAGTAGTCCACTTTTTTTTATTATGGATGTCTTGGTATTGAATCATGTGACCAATTTTCCAGTCTTCTAAGTATAGGTTTAGTCTTACTTTAGTTCTTTTATCATCTGGATAAAGTTTTTTAAATTTAAAAAAAGTATCTCTATGTAGGGTAACAACATTGCCAGGAGGCTGCATTATAGTTGATACAGTTTTAATGTCCATATTTAACTGATCTTCCCAACCATCAAAGATAGGGTCTTCAATATCATACCATAACTGTTGTATTATAGTATTGTTTTCATCGTAAGAATAGCCATTACCATATTCATTATATAAATCATTTTGTTCCTCTCTTTGATAAGAAATACAAGAACCTTTATGAAAATTATAATCTTGTTTTTCAGCAAGAAAATGAGAGTAGTCGAAATTTAATTTTATTTTTTCTAGTATCATATTTGATTTTTAATTAAGTTAATCCAACTTTCCGTGGTGTTTATAGTTTTACAATCTTTAAACGCCAGAGTAAAATCTACCTCAAAGTTACTAATTTTTAAATCATCTATTATGAGTGGTCTAAATTTTTCATCACTGCCTTTCAGATTGTTAGCGTAACAATGAAATAGTTTAGGTCTTCGTGTAACAAACATTTTATATCCGAAAAGGTGTGCTGCTAAAGAAATTATTTCTTGGTCAGCAAAAGGATCTACATATAATTCAAATACAGATTTTTCTATAAACGATTTAGGCATAAAAGTATTAGCCCCTGAAGCCACATACGTCTGTATATAATCTGTGTAAAAAGGATTAGACTCAGAAAGTATTTTGTAATTAGGTGTAATATGCTTTGGCTTTACTGCATTATTAGATGGGTAGATTTTATAATCATCATACAAATCTCCTAGTTTATATTGTGGAGGAAAACCAGTTAGTATTACTTCCTCATTAAATTGAAGGTAATCTTCTATATACATTTCATCCCAATCTTGAATAAAACGTGTATGACTATCTATTTGTAATACATAATCTTGACCACTATATAAATTTTTATTTATATAATTTCTTGAATAACCTGTGCCTTTCGCTTTTTTAAAATGTATATACTCATATTTTAAATTATCTATTTTATCAAGGCTTGTATTGTGTTGGTCGTTTTGTTCGTGTACACCAAAAAAAATTCTTTCAGGAAACTTAGCCCTGTTAATACAATCAGTAATAGATGGCAATAACTCTGGGTCTCTGTAGCTAGCTATGTTTAAAAATATACTTTTCATAAAACCACTAAATCATCTAGTCCTGTGTTTTCTAACATCCATTTAGCCTCGTTCATGGTGTTTAAAATAGGCTTGCCCTGTTTGTTAAACGAGGTGTTTAAAACTATAGGGTCGAAACCTTTATGAGCAAGCTCAGATAATACCATATACAAGTATGGATTAGAGGCTTGAGTAATTGTTTGCAAACGAGCAGTGCTGTCATAATGAATTATAGATTCTATAGATTCAGATGGGTTAATAACTCTTGCATTATGAGCCATCCACATTGTGTTGCTATTAGAATTAAACCACCTGTGTTTATCTTCTTCCCTGCACATAGGAGAAAAAGGCCTGTAAGGCTCTCTAAATTTTACTCTTGCATTAATTTTATCTTTCATTCCTTTTTTAGGCAAACATATTATAGAACGATTTCCCAACGCTCTTGCTCCATGCTCTGAGTTTCCTTGGACTAAACCAATAATTTTTTCGTCGATAAGTTTATTAGCAAACTCACTAGGGTCTAAGGAGTTGTATGTATCGTCATTCCAAGACATACCTATATACATACTGTCTACAATTTCTTTGGGTTTTAATATATGAAGCAAACATCCTAACGCAATACCTCTGTCGTCGGGATTAGGAGATACAAAAGCATTATGCTTAGAGTTGTTGATTATATTCATTGCACCTCCTCCAGAAAAAATTAAAGGTAAATTATTTTTATATCCATTTATTATACTACTAAACACCTGTTCAAAAACAAACTGAGATGTAGCTGCTATGTTTTCTGGCTTGCCTACTATCTTTAACGCTTGATATCTTTCATGAGCTACATTTACATTATCAACGCTTTGTCCTAGATAATAACTAAAAAACTTTGGCACTAAAGCATAATCCACTTTTCCTAATCCTGCCAGCCCCATTATTTTTCCTGCATATACTAAGTTTCCCCACCACCAATTATCTTCTGTCTTTATTGGCTCTAAGTAATGCGCAACTGCTGCATAAGGAACACACAAGTCTATACCCACATTATTTATTAGCACAGGGTCTATTCCTTTTTCTGCTTCATATATTTTAAAAAATCCTTCTTCGCTACCACCATCAAAACTAACAACTAAAGCTTTATTAAAAGTTGATTGATATAAACCATTAGCACAATGTGCTGTATGGTGAGGAACGTATTGGTAATTATTGGCTTTAACAATCTTGTGTAAATCATTATCAGAATTAAATGCAACCGTGTTATAAGTCTCTGCTCCATATTTATTTTTGAAATAATTTAAAATCTCTCTTAATGTTTGACTTGGATTATCAATTGGGAAATGATAAGCAAAGGCTGCATTTTTTATTCCAACCCATCTTTCAAGTTCTACTACTTCTTTTACCTCTCCATCTACAGCAATAGCAATAGCAGAGTTATGACTTCCAAATAAACCTAAGTTATAATCCATTTATTTTTAGCTTTGTCATATATTTCCCTAGGCTGGTATTTAAATACAAGTCTTCGGTATATAGTAATTCCATCTGGAGATTCAAATATATATTCTATGTCTTCTTTTTTAATATTCATTTACAAAACTATTTTCCCAGCTAAACTTTTCTTTGCCGCTAAATGTGTAATTTAATAAAGTTTTACTACAATCTATTTTATTATTATAATATCTTAAGACATTTATATAATCAGTAAAAGTAGAATATCTACTTCCATAAAACAATCTTGCATTAGCGCACATCAACGTATCTATAGCTATAGAAGACACCATATCAGTTTCCATAAAGTCATTTAAGTAATAACATTCATAACCATTCAAACACTCAAAGTGTTTTCTATCCTGTTCATCTGTAGCAATAAACAATGGGTGCGAAGTGTCTAAATATCTATCTACCATTGATCTTAAGTTACCAAATAATTCTGTAGTGCTGTGGGTTCTTGTCTGATGAAAGTCTCCACTCCTTACGTGAATAGCATTGTAAGGCCTGTCTATCAAAGCCATATCGTATTTATCCCTAATTTTTAATCCGTTTTTTAAACTATGTTTTATTTTAATTCGGTCAGCGTCTGTTATCCCAGTAACTAAATGATACCAATGCCCAAACAAATTTCTAGGAAAATGAATAAACTTGTTGTTTAAATCAAACTCACTAACTTCAATAGGTTTGTTATATGTATCAGGATTTACACCCCAGTTGGGATGGTTTCCCTCTGGCAAACATTTAATGTCCTTACAAATATCTTCAAAGTATTGTATGTCTGATTCATACTTTTGATACTCCGGTATATCTTTATAGTCTACACAATTAAAATGTTTTACAAATAAATCTTTATCAAACAATTCCCAGAAATCAAAAAAGCTGTCTTTTAATTGATGCTCACTTAGAAATAAACAATATATTTTTTCAGGCAAAATTATTGTCCGGTTTGTGCAAACAGCAATAGCAGCTACCATTTCATAAGTCATACGAATGTTATTTAAACCACCCCACCACGTATCAAATGAAATATATTTTTTCAACTCTTAAATGAGTTTGTAGTGTACGTAAAAGTTTCTAAAGAATGTTCCTCCAAAAGGTTCAAACCTAGCGTGTTCACATACGGCAGATTCATACAATATCATATCTCCCGGCTGAGCGTAAATTTTATGCCATGCTCCGTCGTGGCCTTGAATATCTAAAGGCCAGTCATCTGCTTCAGGTTTGTTTTGACAACCACAAGCTAAATCTTTATCCACTATTATAATAGATGATATATGATGAGTTTCAACTCTGTCCACATGAGATGACAAGGTAGCGCCCCTGTTATAAGAACGAATACCATAAACAAAAGAAGGCTCTATTAATGGTTCTTTCATTGCATCGTGCATTTCATTGGCAATCCAATCTCTATGTACAGGTAAAAGCTGTTCGTGAATTAAAGTTCTAATTGATGGTACGTTATCAAAAGACAACAATTCACTTCCACCTCCCTGTATAACATTTTCTTTACCCGGAAAGTTCTCTGGGGTAACTTTGTCTTTTAATATTTCGTATGCATCTTTAATTATATTCCAAGTTTGCTCTGGACATTTAATTACTTCAAAACCGTTTTTTGTAAACTTAGGTATTTGATCTTTATGAGTAAAAGTTTTAATAGTAGGATTATCGATAACTTTTGGTTGTAAAGAGTCTTGATATAATTTTTCATCTCCTGCGCCATCCCAATCATTCTCTCTCCACCACGCAGTAATAATGTATTTTTTTCCCTCTTCTAAGGCAACACCTTCATGCATATATTCTTCTAATACTTTTCCATCTTTTATGTTTTCCCATGTTACTGCTTTACCAGTTTCAGGAACTACTACCATGTTTTGATTTGGAAAGTTTGTACCTCCTCCTTTAAAACCATCGTTTAAATAAATCATAAAAGTATGCGTTCTGTTTCCTGATGCCAAACAATGTTTTTGATATGCATCACCAGCAAAAAAATCATTGTGCGGTTTAAAATATTGACCCACTTCATAAAGCTGTCCTTGCATAGCTTCACCTTTTTTTAAATCTAAGTTTAATATACCTGCGATACGTTTATGGATATTGCTAACGGTATCGTTGGAGGTGCTGAGATTACAAGTGCTTGAAGTTCTATAATCTGATATGGCTGTTCTATCGGTTCCGCCCTCTACCACGGAAGACCTTGTGTGGTTGGCGTCAATCATTTGAATTAATTCTTGACACTCTTTTTGAGTCAAAAAGTTTTTATACTGATGCATTAGATTTGATTTAATTTAAATAAAGTTATTGAATAAAATTCAATATAAAAAATCTTATGGACAACTTGTTGTAGTACAGTTGCTCGTAAATGCTGAACCATTCCAGTATCTGTAGCTGCTACCATTGTTGTAGTAACCCGCTAACGCTGATCTATTACAATCACTCTGTCTGTCTAAAGTAGTTGCAGTACAGAAATCACTTGTATTGATATAGAAAGTAACGTAATTAGCACATAAGAAGCTAGTGTTAGATATGTATTCTAAATTAATGCTATTACATACTACTGCAGGTGCAGGTGTTGGCACTGGCGCAGGTGCTGGAGACGGAGCTCCTTGACAAGCTGTACAGTTTGCGTAAATAGTGTACGATGTATAGTCGTTGGTATTTTCTATACCTCCATCATCTTGATATTCATAACAAGTTCCACTTACATCTAACACATTAGCAACACTACCTAAATTTGTTCCAAATGGAGCTCTTATATTGATTAAAACATCACCACTACATTCTAAATATCTAGCGTATAAATACGTTGGCGCAGGCGCTGGTATTGGCGAAGGCACTGGAACTGGACTTGGAGTCGGCGCTGTACAAGCTGCATCTGAACATCCACTAGGATAACTATTCAATACTGTTGCACTAAAGTCAGCGCTTGAACTTGGATTAGTATCATTAACATACCAACAATAAGTTCCATCCATATAACCCGGTGCGTTTAATTTTAAAGCAAAGTTAAGAGGATATCCTGTTTGTGTTAGTTGAACATAGTATGTAGATCCTCCACCATCACATCTTTTCATTTCATATACCTGTGTTGCTTGAGGTGTTGGCACTGGCGCTGGTGTAGGCACAGGCGGACAGCCTGTTTCACTTGCTATTAATTGTATATTTTGACAAGGAGATCCTTGGTCTGTTGGTAGACCTGAGTCTCCACTATAATAATAGAATATACTATTACTTGCTCCACCAATATATCTTTGGTTAGCTCCAGGAGCACTTGAGAATGCCTCGTAACATCCTGGACTACCGTCACAACTAATTAACCTATAGAATAAAGGTGCGCTAGGAGTTGGAGTAGCTGGCACTGGAATAGGACTCGGAGTTGGACTAGGAGCAGGCCCTGGTGTTGGACTAGGAGCAGGCCCTGGTGTTGGACTTGGCACAGGTACAGGACTAGGGCTTGGACCAGGCGTAGGGCTAGGGCCAGGTGTAGGACTTGGCGTAGGACTAGGACTTGGACCAGGCGTTGGACTTGGACCAGGCGTTGGTGTCACAATATCTCTATAATCCCAAATTAAATATAAATTATTTTCTCCTGTTGACGGCATAGTAAAGTCTGCTGAATAAACAGTTGGAGCACCTGTTGTATCAATAGGTGTCGCTGTCGTTGCTGCGCCCAACAAAGTGGTTATGTCAGTTATACTGTTTGCGTACGTTGTATTGCTTCTTAAATATCTAAAGTTATTCAGTGAAGCGTCGAATACAAAGTCATCAAAGTTAATTTTGTTAGAATACATTGTAACAGTAGAACCATCTGGTGGTATTGCTAATCCTTGACCTCCTGATATTAATGTGTATTGAGAAACAATAAACGTGGTTGTTCCTGTTCCAAATAAAACTAAATCAGATTGTACAGCAGAAGTTGTACTGCCGTCAGTCCAATTAAATTCATTGTGTATATATTTCCCTGCATCAGCCGGTTTAGTTACACAAACACTGTATAGGTTTATAGTTGTGGCTACAGGACAACTCACTGTTATTTGAATAGTATCATTTACCGTAGAGTCTGTGCTTACTATAACAGTTGCTTGCTGTTCAGAGGTAGAGTTTTTAGGGAATGTAAATGATCCGTCTTGATAAACAGCTCCCGACGTATAAGTTACACCATTATATATTACCTGAATAGTATAATTTACCAAAGAACCAGCAGAAGTTTCTGTTATTAATTGATTGCCCGCTTCATCTGTCATCAAAACACTTGTTTCAGATATTATGTCTTGCTCTCCTTCATTAGGAACTACATAACTAACTGTAACTGTTCCTTCTTCTTGTGTTACATCAACACAATATGTAAAGTCTTGCGCTGCTTTTACGGTCACATCTTTACTTACACCACATGCTAAACATAAGGGCACCTCGGGTTTTAAAATAGTGTTAGATGTTAAAACATACTCGTTCATGTACGGGTCGTATCCACCTAATTTTTGCGTAGTAAATGCGCTTGTAAATAAATCTCTAAACCAGCTTCTCATACCGCTTTCTGATATAACTACAAGCTGTTCGTTTTGAGCGGAGCTTCCAATTAATTGAATTACTGCATTTCTTTTAGCGTCTGTAAAATATTTGTTTTCTCCGTAGGCTACAAAACTTTCTGGGTTATTACTAATACCATAGTTTTCAATACGAGCTATCTGGTTTCCTAATATTTCTGGAACTGAAGCTACTAAACCACCGCCTGTAGAATCTGAAATTAAATTTTTAGAAGCTAATACGTATGATATTTTATCTTCTTGTAAAGTAAGAATATCCGTCCTTCTTCCAAATAATATTTCAATATCACCATACGTTTCCTCTAATGGTTTAAAGTTTGCTAATCCTAAATTAAATTCATTAAGCTTATTTACATTTGTTTCGTCATTAAATACTCCACTATAAGTTAAATCAGCAAATCTATGCGCTGCTTTATAATCTACGTTTGAAGTAGTGTAAACTCTATTTCCTAAGTTAAAAGATTTACCTGTAACAGAATCTCTTATCTTATAACTTTCAACACCATTACCAAATGCGTAACAATTAAAAAAGCCTGTATTAACAACACCTGGAGTTCCAGCATTTATATTTTGATCCGTCACATTACCACTGTGGTTTCCAACACTATCTATAGAAAAAGATAAATCATTTTCGTACCACACGTCTGGTAACGAATCTTGTGGCTCAGTCTCAAACACAATAACAGAATCTCTTCTGTATACAGTAAAAGAAACTCTTACTGTCGAATCCGCTGCCGAGCTACCCCCACAACACCTTGTACCGCTGACTAATAAATAGTAATTACTATTACCGCTGTCTTGATAAAATCTATAATAATTAGTTGTTAATGGGTCAGTGGCTGTGCTTCCCATTAAACCGGCTGCTTGTAATTGTGTTTTAGTTAAATTACCTCCTGAAGATGGAGCTCCTGATTGTGCCGCCTCTACTGTGTTAATAAAAACATTTTGTACAGCATCTGATCCTGTTGACGGATTTGTAATAGAATTATTTTCTATAGAGTTAGCAATGTTTGATTGAGTAAACCACTCATACATGTTTATATAAGTATCATTTGCTATAAAACTTTGTTCAAAAAAATTAGTTCTTCTTTCACATTTACTGCCTCTCCCCTCTCTTGTTTGCTCAATTTTCATTACAATTCTTGTTCCCGCTGGCACATTGTAATTAGTACCGCTTGTTACAAAAAAAGGATAAGCAAGAACTGGATACCTGTCACCTTGCCCTGCAGTTTCTGGATTTACTTTAATACTTACTACATCATCTGCATCATTAACAGCAGAAAAATCACTAGCATTCATTTTCATATATGTTCCTCCAGGAACAGGGTTAGTTGGGGCAGGCGTAATAAAAGCTGCATCTTCAGTTGTTTTTTCTAAAACTGTAGCATATACACACGATTGCATAGGGCCTGCTGAATCTCTTTTTACAATTAATCTATCACCGTCTTCAACCTTCTTAATATTTTCTCCTTCTAATAATAAAAAAGCATTGTTTGAGTTAGGGTCTTCAAAAAAGATACTACTATACACAGTATTATAAGTGTCTCTATCAGGTTTAATGCAAAACTTATATCTTGTTGCCCAACTTGGAGCTCTTTGACTAATAGGAATATTTACTTTTATTTCATTTTTTGTTGTTGACGCAGAACACGGTATGTTTACTGTGTTATTTGGGCTTACTAATGCGGTAGATGATCTATTAAAATCATCCATATATATTATACCAATCTCATAACCTCTGTTACTATGCAGACTTTCTGTGTTAGCTCTTTCCTGAATTGTAGCTGTAGCTGAAGTTAAATTAAAATATTGAATTATTAAATTAGCTCCACCATCTTGTAAAAATTGAGCTGCGGGTATTTGCAGTCTTATTAAATTATTTCCCACAGGAGCTGAGCCTAATATAGGTTCCCCTTTTGCTGGAGGTACAGCTGTTGAATTTGATATACCAGTTTGATATAAATTATATTGTGGAGCAGCACTTCCTAAAAAACCATCTATTGCTGCATTAAATTTATCTGTAAGAGTAACTCCTGTTCCTGCCTGCGCATTAGCTACGGTTTGAATAGACGCTTCAGTTAATCCAAACTTAGCTTGGAAATCAGTGCTAGAAAATAAATCGTTTACAGGAGTAGCTGATTGCGTAAAGTCTTGTTGTAAAATATAACTAAAAGAAACATTAGTTGAACCTTGACTTTCATCTGGAGTGTTTGTCCCAAACCAAGAGTTAAATGTAAAAGTTAAATCAATATTTATTTCAGCTCCTTTTTTTAATTTATCAGTGTTATTTGCAAAACTTAATTCTAAAGTATTATTTGTAATAGTTGCTGAATTACCAAAAGCTTGGTACCCAAAACTTGCAAATGATGTGGTTAAAGATGTTTCTCCAATAGAATTGTTTTCAAGTTCAGTGGTATAAGTTAATTCTAAAGGAGAATTAAATATATCAGTTAAATCATATCCTTCTACATAGTTTCCATAAATAAGCCTATTACCCATTAATGTTTGAGCTTTTGCTTTTATAGGAACATTATCATAAAGTCTTAATATTTCCGATTCAGGTAATACTGTAAATATTTTACTATTGGTAAATGTAAATGTGTAATCTGTGTTGTCCGCTAGATTATTATTGAGCTTATTAATTCTTTCAATAATCTTAATGGTAGGGTCATTAGCTTCTTTAAATAATAAATCGACTCCAACTACTAATGAGCTTCCAGAGTTATAAGTTATTATAGCTCCATTAAAATCATTCTCCATTCCTTCATTTAAAAAACTATCAGCAGAAAATTCATACGCACCTGGTATAAAAGCAGGTTCGCTAAACTGAGATACAGCAGAATATTCTCCATTAGAATATCTATACCTATATGCAAAACAAATAAAGTTGTCCTCCATAAAAGCATCCTCAACTCCAGTTTGAATTAATTCAATAGGCGGAGACTGAGCTGGAGGTTTTTTAACTACCAGTAATTCCTCTGACGTTATTTGATCTATGTTTGCAACAGGATTGGAATAGTTAGAATTAATATTAACTACTCTTGGGGGGTTTAAATTGTCTGTAAAAAACAATAAATCTCCAATCTTATTTACACCTGTTATTAAAAATTTTGGGTCAAAATTTAAAGTAGTGTTTACATTTGTTCCGTTATCAATACTAATTACGTGGTATAAAAGAGAGCCTGTGTTAGTGTTAAAAGATACAACTAAATCTAATTTACCTGTAGCTCCTACAGTAAAAGAGGGGTCATGAACAAACCAATAAATGGTTTCATTAGCACCATCTTCAAACGCCCCTATGCATCGAGCTGAAGAACTTAACGCAGTTCCATCCGTATATTGAAGTGTTGTTATTTGAGTGTTACCCTTAGAGTTTTCTACTGCACCAATTTCTGTTTCTTCTGTTGAACCTAGTCTTACGTTCAAAGCGTCTACATACTCACCGTTAGGTATAAGCCTTTCGTCAAGGCTTTTATTCAT
>CAACVF010000156.1_pt1 | contig 14764 bp, 13 predicted proteins | sample 2381781 | NCBI WGS metagenome assembly CAACVF01 (sample SAMEA5211967, study PRJEB30684) | marine metagenome | biome: Marine; feature: Epipelagic; material: Water | collected 2015-10-15 | depth 60 m | reverse complement strand
TATGCTAGTATATAGTGGCTGTGAACTTGAACATTGGCGAGAGCCGTTTGAGGGCGACATTTGCGGTCAGGTATTTCTACATTATAATCATGTAAATGGCCCATTTGCTAATAAAAACATGTTTGACGGCAGACCAAAGCTAGGTCTACCTTCATTTGTAAAATAGTATTATAATGGAGTCATATGCTACAAAAAATAGGTTTTGCGCCTGGAATCAATAAACAAATATCTGCAACTACAGCTGAAAGTCAGTGGATAGATTGTGACAACGTTAGATTTAGATATGGCACACCAGAAAAAATAGGTGGTTGGAGACAACTAGGAGATAGTAAACTAACAGGAGCTGGTAGAGGTCTTCATCACTTTGTAAATAGTAAAGGTAGAAAATACGCAATCATAGGCACAAACAGAATTTTATATGCATACTCTGGTGGTATTTTTTATGACATACATCCTATTAAATCTACGACCACTCTTACAAGTGCATTTACCACAACCAACGGATCAGCTGTTGTTACAATAACTTTCAGTGGTTCTCACAATATTGAAGAACAAGATATAATTTTATTAGATAATTTTTCATCAATTACTAATTCTAATTTTGCGGCAGCAGATTTTAATGATAAAAAATTTATGGTAACTAGTGTACCATCAAGCACAACCGTTACAATTACAATGCCATCTAATGAATCAGGATCTGGTGCAACAACATCTGGTGGTATTAGGGTACAACATTATTATCCTGTAGGACCAGCAGTACAAGCAAAAGGTTTTGGTTGGTCTCTTGGATCTTGGGGAGGAACAGCAACAGGAGTTGCAACAACAACCATAACATCAGGTATTAGTGATTCTGCTACAACGGGTATTATACTAACAGATGCTAGTTTGTTCCCAACAACAGGAACTAGTTTTATTAAAATTAATAACGAAGAAATATCTTATACAGGAATTAGTGCATCTAACGAATTAACCGGTGTAACTAGAGCAGTGAGAGGAACAACAGCCTCTGCTCACAACGGTGGCGACACTGTAACAAATACAACAGACTTTGTAGCATGGGGTGAAGCAGCATCTGGAGATTTAGTATTAGAACCTGGTATGTGGTCGTTAGATAATTTTGGTGACAAAGCAATTTGTTTAATTCATGATAGTGCTGTATTTGAATGGAACTCTGCTGCATCTAATGCAGAATCTACAAGAGCAAATATTATATCTGGTGCACCAACAGCGTCACGTCACATGTTGGTATCTACACCGGATCGTCACTTAGTATTTTTTGGAACAGAAACAACTATTGGAGATACGTCTACACAAGATGATATGTTTATTAGATTCTCGGACCAAGAGGATATTAATACTTATACACCAACAGCAACCAATACAGCTGGTACACAAAGACTGGCCGACGGATCACAGATCAGAGGAGCTATCAGAGGTAGAGATTCAATTCTTATCTGGACTGATACAGCTTTATTTACACAACGTTTTGTTGGTCAACCATTTACCTTTGCATTCGCACAGGTTGGAACTAACTGTGGTCTTGTTGGACAAAATGCATGTGTAGAAGTTGATGGTTCTGCATACTGGATGTCAGAGAATGGATTTTTTAGATACGCAGGTAAATTAGAATCATTACCTTGTTTAGTAGAAGATTTTGTTTACGACGATATAAATCTAACGTCAGGTAATCAGATGGTATCAGCAGGGTTAAATAATCTTTTTGGTGAAGTAATATGGTTTTATCCAACGTCATCATCTTCTGTTGTAAATAGAATGGTTGCGTATAATTATTTTGACTCTTCTCCACAAAGACCTGTTTGGACAAACGGAACACTAGCTAGAACTATGTGGAGAGATTCTGCGGTATTTGGAGTTCCGCATGCTTTAGAATATAGCGCAGGGGTAGATACATCTTTTGATGTTGTAGGAAACACGGAAGGCTCTACAATATACTATGAACACGAAACAGGGACAGATCAAGTGCAAGGATCTACAACAACAGCTATTGTTGCTAGTATATCATCAGGAGATTTTGATATAAGTCAAAGAAGAGCTTTGGGTGGTCAGTCAACAGGTATGCCAGACCTTAGAGGAGATGGTGAGTTTATAATGAAGATCAGAAGATTTATACCAGACTTTATATCTCAAACTGGTAATACACAGGTTACATTACAGTTAAGAGATTTTCCAAATGACAGTCAGGCTAGCTCATCACTTGGACCATTTACTGTAACGTCTTCTACAAAGAAAGTAGATACACGTGCGAGGGCCAGAGCTATTGCATTAAAGATAGCAAACACAACAACTAATCAGAGTTGGAAACTAGGAACTTTTAGGTTAGATATACAACCGGACGGTAGACGATAATGAGTTTGTTTAAAAATATATTTGGAATTAAAGAAGATGCAGAACCAGTTGATGTTATAACAAGTGGTAAAGAACTTAGAGAAAGCACAGAAACAAAAAATCAAATTATTGAAAATCTTATAAAAAACAATCCAGATTTAGCAAGTAATTTTGATACTGGTGGAGGCGGGGGAGGAAAAGGTATAACTAATCTTTTAAATCCGTCTTCTTTATTTTTTTCACAACCGATTATTGCCGATAAATTTAGCATTAGTGATGCTTTGACTCTCAGAGGTGCTCTATCAGGAAACCCATTAAGTATGTTTGGTTTAGGTATGATGGCGTTACAAAATTTACCAAAAGAAACACCAGAGCAAAAAACTGTAAAAGGTTTATATGATTTAGATTCTATAGGCAGAGTTCAATCAGGTATTATGCAAGGATACAATCCAGTGTCTTTATTTGGACCAACAGGTTTATCTGGAGCTATGATTGATAGAATTACTAACATAGATAATACTTTAAATAATAAAAAAATATCTCAAAACACTAGAAATGTTTTAGAAAAAAGAAAAGCAGAATTACAAGCAAAAATAAAAGCGGAACAAGCGGCTATGAGACAAACAATAGAACAGCAATATAGAAATAGACCAGGTGAATATGGTGGACGTAATAGACAAATTGAGAGAGAACAAGCGGGCCCTGGGTATGATAAATTAAGTGAGTCAGGTAGTTTTAGATATGGAGGCATAGCGAGTTTATAATGGCTAAGATAGTACAGGTATTAACAAGACCAAGTAGTGAATATGATTTGCCGACAGCAGAAGCTCAGGTAAGAGATCTTGATGCGATTGTAGAAAAATTAAACACTACGTTTCAACAAGAATTAAAAGATGAGGTAGAAGCTGAAAACTTCTTTTTAAATTAATGGCTAATAGTTTTATAAATAAAAAAGCAGATTTAACGACAACAGATCTTACTACACTATATACAGTGCCTAGTTTTAAAACAGCTGTTGTAAAATCATTGTTAGTATCCGAGGATGCTGGATCAGGGACCACGATAACTGTAACATTAGTTAATGCAAGTGGTGCTATATTTAATTTATTTAAAACCAAAGCTATTGCATCTAATGCTACCACAGAACTTTTAACTCAACCTCTAGTAATGGAAGAAAGTGAGATACTTAAAGTACAAGCTGCCGACGCAAACGAGCTGCACGTCATAGCCTCTATATTAGAAATACAGCCGCGAGAGGTAACAACATAATGAAAGACATACCAGTCATAGAACCAAAAGAAGTAATAACAACAATAACAAACATGAAGACAGGCGAGGTATATAAGGATGATATAGAATGGAAAGCCAAAGGTATACCAGAATCTGACATAAGAAAAGATGTTAGAGTTATCATGCCTAGTCTTGATTTATTTGGAGAAACAAAATAAGATAGTACAATGGCCATATCTAGAATGCAACAACCCAGACAAATGTACGGACTCGGCAGTTTTGTTAAAAAAGCTGTGCGAAAAGTTACCAAACCTTTTACAAAGGTGGCTAAGAAAATAGTACCAAAAGAGGTAGCAGGTATCATGAGAGTTGCTGCACCTTTCTTACCACCAGGATATAGAGAGGCAGCATACCTATTAGGTACAGCAAAACAAACAGGTAGAATCAGTCCTATTGATTTAGCATTAACTTTGGCACCAACTGTTGGAAAAATGAGAGTAGGTGAAAGTGGTCAAACTATATCTCAGAGACTTGGTGCTTTAGACGTGCCTTTTACCGATAGAAATTTAGGAGATGTTTTAGTTGGTACTACAAAAGCAGCAGAAGGAGCTGATCCAGGAACTATCCAAACATCAGGTATATTTGGTAAAGGTGGAGAAATGTTTCAACTTGGTAAAGGAACTTTACCAGGCACCGGAGCAAAACAAAATTTTGGTGTGTTGGACACAAAAGCAGGGCAATTCTTACTAGGTGGTGACGATGGTGGTTTTAGTAAATCTAAAGTTGCTGGTTTAGGTGTCGGTGTATTATCTCTAATACAAAATTCAAAAACACCTGATGAGGCAGGACAGGCACTAGCAGCATCTACAGGAAACTCTGATGATTACGAAAGAGGATTTCAATTATTCTCACAATTAAAACCAGAGCTGTTTCGAGTGCCAGAAGAATTTAGAATGAATGTAAAAGATGGTGGTATAATGAGAACTAACTATGCAAAAGGTAGTGATGATGACAAACCAGTATTACCAGAAGATCCAACAAAACCAATAAATCCTTTTGGACCAAAACCAATCAAACCATTAGGAGACATGAAAATGGCTGAGTTTTCTCTACAAGATTACATGGAGGAATTTGAAAGAGTCTTTCCTGAAATGATAGAAAAAAGAGGGACTCAAGAATACATGGATATGTTAGAAGATTATTTTAGAGGATTAGCATCTAAAGACAGAGAAGGTATTATGATGGCAAAAGAAGGTGGCCGAGCAAACTTGGCTCTTGGAACAAAGCCCACGGCTGAAGAAAGTGGTCTAGGAGGGCTTCCAATCGAAGCAGATATGAGATATACAGGAGGCTTCATGCCATACGGTGAAAAAGAAAAAGCCGATGACGTGCCTGCTAGATTAAGCAAAAACGAATTTGTATTTACTGCCGATGCTGTAAGAGCAGCGGGTGGTGGTAGTGTTAACGAAGGTGCTAAAAAAATGTATCAAGCAATGAAACAACTAGAAGCAAAACCTGAAGCGAAAGGAATGACTGCATAATGGCTGAACAAGTTACACAAACAACAATAACACAAGCACCGGAATATTTAAGACCCGGCATAGAAAAATTTTTAGAGTTGTCGACGGCGCAAGCTGCACAACCAATGGATACATCTAAGTTTGCACCATCAGTGGTGGGACTTGGAGCATTACAACAACAAGCACAACAACAAGCAGCAACACAAGCTGGTCTTGGCACATTACAGTTTGATCCTAGCACAGGAGCGGTGTCTGGTGTTCAAGGTACAGGGGTTGCAGGATTTCAACCATTCTTAACAGATGCACAGACTACTCTGGGTGGTGTATCACCAATGATTCAGGAAGCAGCGACTAGAACAGGTCCTACTGCATTTCAAGCTTTTGAATCTCCATACCAAGCAGCAGTTAGAGATGCTACGCTTGCACAGTTTGATGAACAAGCAAAAATAAGACAACAAGGTATTAGAGATCAGGCTGCTAAGTTAGGTGCACTAGGAGCTGGTAGAACAGGTGTACAATTATCAGAGTATGATAGAAAATCTGATATGGACAGAGCATTACTACAAGCACAATTAAATCAAGCAGGATTTACACAAGCTAATCAATTAGCTGCACAAGCATTTGGTCAACAAGGTCAACTTGCAGGATTACAATCAGGACTTGCTAATCAACAACTTGGTTTTGCAACAACACAACCACAATTAGCAGCTGGTGCAATTGGTATGTCACAAGGTTTAGGACAATCAGATCTAGCATACAGACAAGCTGTACAAGATGCACAACAAGGTGCAAATAGATTAGCAGCATTTGAACCAGTTGATAGACTTGCAAGATTTGGACAAGGCTTAACAGGAGTAGGTGGTATGTTAGGATCAGTACAAACTCAAACAGGACCGGCAGCACCAACACCAAGCCCATTATCCGGAGCATTACAAGCAGGAATAGGAGCATTTAGTTTAGGTAAACTATTTGGATAGATATGAATTATAAAGTTATGCAAAGACCTATGTTTAAGATGGGGGGCAAAGCTGCCTCACAAGGCACAGGTATTACATCAGGTTTAGATAAGAAAATAAACATGGCTATTGGTGGTGGAGTTATTCAAGGAGATAATCTTGGTGCAAGAGAAGGTTTTCAACAACCAGATCTTAGCGGTATGTCAATTGAAGATTTAATAAACTTACGATCGCAAAATTATGACAAATCTTTATCTCGTATCGGTGACATGAGAGATATAGTTAAACTACAAACTCTTGGTAATCTTGCAACAAATGTATTGCCAAATATCGAAAGAGGTGGATTAAGTGGTGTCGTAGATTTTTTTCAAAATCCAATGACAACACAAAGTGCAATCAAAGGTTTAACGGGTTTAAAAACTGTCGATCTTAAAGAAAAAGAGTTACAAGGTAAGGGTTTAGATAGATTAATAAGTGGTAAAATAGATTTAGAAAAATTAAATATTGCAAGAGATAAAGCTGCCATATTAACTGCTACTCAAGTTAAAGTAAATTCAGGTAATGAAGCCAGACAAATTTTACGAAATAATAATGTTACAAATCCTAATGATTTAAAAGATCCAATATTAAGAGATCAATATTATGAATTAAAAAATATAGCAGACGGAACTTTGACTCCAAGTGATGCTACACAAATAGCCACAAGATTAGTTAATTCTAATTCTATTGCACAAGAAAAAGAAAAAGGTTATGGCTACAACGCAGAAGAATTTAAAGACGCAGTTGACGCTATGGTTTCAGTATTACTTGGTGGTAATGCTGAGGGTGGTATGCCAAATAGAGTTGAAAGACAAATGGGATCACCAATGACAGGTGAACAACCAATGGCAAACCCTATGGCTGTTGAAAGAAAAGATGTGGCTATGGAAACACAAGGTCAAGAAAATGATGCATACGCTATGTTAAGAGCTAGATTACCACAAGAAATACCAGACGATGTTGTAAAACTAATTGCATATAACAAAGATGCTTTTGCAGATTTTGCAAGTATTAAAAACCAAGAAGACGTATCATCATTCAATCAAAAGTATGGTGTCTCAATGAACATTGATGTGTCTACCGTATAAGGAGGCCAATGGACGAGAGTAAAAAACCACAGATACGACCTTTCTTACAAGGAGCTTTAGACAAAGATCCACTAGATAGAACATTTTTAGAAAAACTAGCCGTTGGTATATACGGACCAGGTATCGAAGCAAGAGAGGACGCTAACAAACCCTCTGCAGTATTAGATGATGCCTATAGTGATTTTGTATTAGAATTACCAGCGGAGGTACAAGCTGATGTGGATAGATATCTAAACATATTTAGAAATGATCCCACGCCTGTAATACAGTTTTTAGATGAATATAAAAAAGAAGGATACTCTGACTATTTTAAAGACAGTAAAAATTTTACAGACATAGCAGATAAAAAAGATCTTGGTAGATTTGCTGATTTTAATTTTTTAGGTAAGGGTTCATACGATGCTTTATACAGAAAAGATGAAGCAGGTGATAAAGCACGACAGAAAGTTATGGAGTCTAAACTTACCCAGGCAGTTATTGGTCCGGGTCAAGGTCTATACACAGCAGTACGAGGAACAGCAGAAACAATATCTGCACTATCAGATCTATATCTTGATACAGAAACACTAGACAATGTGCAGAAAGCTTTACCTGAAATGTCTCTTGATGATATTTATGGTGAAGACGCAGGAGGTGTTGCAAAATTTACTTCATTACTAACACAATACGGTACAGGTTTTGCTGTTGCACAGAAGATAGCAAAAAAATTATTTGGTAACGTAGCTAAAACAAAACTTGCACAAAAAACTGCAGCTGTTGCAGCTACAAACAAAGCAGCTAACTATGGAGTTAATCTTGCAAAGTATGGTGGTTATTGGGTATTGCCTGCATTTGCAGCTGATACAACTGTATCTGCTACAGGACAAAAATCTGTTGGAGAGATATTTGGCGATGAGAGTGGTAATTTTTTAGAAAGAGCTTTGGCTAATACTAAACTTGAAAGTTTAGAGGGTATTACAAATCCAAAAGAATATGCAGCTGCTGTATTAAGAAACAAATTAAAATTTGGTACGGAAGGCACAGCATTTTTAGGTGCACTTAAATTAATAGGTCCTTCTGTGAAAACATTATCTACAGGTTCTGGTGTAATATTATCTAATGTAGTTGACCCTGCACTTACTGGCATGACAAAAGTTTTAGCCAGTGAGAGAACAGGTATACCACAATTATTTAGAGGCGTATCTAAGGTTGCTGATAAAGCTTTAACAAAATCAGGTATACCAAAATCAGATCTTTGGAAATTTTCTGAATACGGTGCAGGTGTAAAATCTTCTGTATTAAGAGCTATAGATCAGTTCACACAAAATTTTAAATCTGGTGGACCTTTTAATGTACAAACTAGAAATGAACTTAAAAAATTAGACGGGTTAAATAAATCTGCAAAAAAATCTACGGATATATTTTTAAAAGATCTAGATAGACAGATGTACAAATTAGCAGATGCTGGGTTTAATGATATATTATTTAATACAAACACAGCTAACCAGGCGTTAAGATATTGGAGTGATGTGTTAGAGTATATGCGTGGTAATATAAAATTAAATAAATTACCAGAATCTTTAAGACCATCTTCTTTTGCAGTTAGAAAATTAATTGATGACTACTCAACAGATCTATCACCAATATTAAAAACTATGAATGTTAAAGATGATATTATAAAAAACATGGGTAGGTATCTACACCAGGGTTATGAAATATTTAAGAATAATAGATATCGAGCACCAAAAGAAGAATACAATGCTGCGATAGATTATTTTACAAAACTACAAAAATCTTTTAACAAAAATATATCACCATCTGATGCAAAAGTCGAAGCAACTGCCATGGTAAATAGAATACTAGCCATAGGAAGATCAGAAGGGTCAACACCCGCACAAAGATTAAAAGCTATTGCAAATGCATCACAGGAATTAAAAATACCAAAAACAACATTTAATAAATTTTTTAGTGATGAACAACATTTACCAGACGCCATAGCTAAATTATTAGGCAGAGTTGAAGATCCAAAACAAATTATTATGGATACTATTGTTGAGATGGCACACACAGCAAACAGTTTTAAGGCCTACAGAGAGATAGCTGAATTTGGCATGGATAATTTTATTTTTAGAAATAGAAGACAATATATTGATTTTGCAAAGAAAAATGGAATTACATCTCCAAGAGATTTAGTAGAAATAAAAGTTTCTAAACCATACAATCTAGATCTGCAAAAAATATTTAAGACCGGTAAAGAACCCATGTTAACTCTACCAGAGATAGCAAAAGCTATGAAAGATAATACCACAATCATGGATCAACTATTAAAATTACCTTTTATGAAATCTGCACTTGCAATTAAAGCAGGTATACAGATGAACAAGACAGTATTATCTTTGATGACACAGATGCGTAATATAACTACAGCTGCCATGTTTGCAACAGCAAACGGACACGTAGGGTCAGGTGCATCGGTTGCAGATAATTTTAGAATATTATTTGATGATCTTGTTGGTAAAACAAAAGATCCAAAAAAATTAAAAGAAATTTTAGAAGAAGCATTAGACAATGGTGCAATAGATTCTTCTACAATCGCACAGGAACTAGAACAGATGATACCAGAGCTCATGGGTGGATCTAAGTTGGGTGGTAAAACCGTAATACAAGGAACAACATCTGATAATATATTTGCACATCTTTTTTCTAACAAAGGTGCTATGGGTAGGGTTGTTGGTAAGTCCATGGAAGCGTATCAATTAGGTGATAACCTTTGGAAACTATTTGGTTACAACTATGTTAAATCACAAATGAAACCAGCACTCAGAAATTTAGATGATGTTAAAAAATATTTTAGACAGGTTTACAAATATGATTTTAAACCAATTAGAGCAGATGGAACTAAAAAATCTTTAAACGATGCTATCAAGGAAATATCTGGTATTGAGATAAGAGACACATATCCAAACTATTCTATGATACCAACATTTGTACAAAACGTCAGGAAATTTCCGTTTGCAGGAAATTTCGTTGCGTTCGTATCAGAGATGTACAGAAATTCATTTAATATTGTTAGAGGCGGTATGCGTAAGATGCAATCTGATAACCCATATATTAGACAAATTGGTGCAAGACAATTAATAGGTTGGATGACAACTGTTGGAATCGCAACACCTGTTGTTATGGATACTGCGCAAACAATGACTGGTATTACAAAAGAAATGTATGATGCATACAAAAATAGATTTGCACCACCATATGAAAAAGCATCTGACCTGATACCTGTTACACAACAAAAAGAAGATAGATCATGGAAGGCAAGTAACTTTTCATATCTTGTACCATATGCAGATGTGGCTGCTCCAGTTAAAGCTGCAATACAAAGATTTAAACAAGGAAAAGATACAGACCAAGACACCACAGATTTATTTGCACAGTCAGCTAAAGCTTTTGTTATAAGATCATTAGAACCTTTTTTAGCACCATCAATTGCTGCAGAAACTGCATTAGAATTAACACCAGATTCAAAAGGTATTTTTAGAAATAAAAACGGTGGTGTTATTGCTGATATAAAAAATGATCCTGACTGGTTTTCTAAAATTATGTACCACGCATATAGAAAAGTTACACCAACAACTATAAGAAGTGCTGAAGAGATTGGACAAGCAATAGGCCAAGATCTATCTAAATCTGCAATCAAGAGAGATTTGTTTGATACTGTGTTAAAAGTATTTACAGGATTTAGTATAACGAAACAAGATCCACGAACATCAATGAGATTTAAACTAGGAACATATTCAGGATTACTATCTGATGCTAGAGGTGCTTTTCAAAGAGATGTTAACAATGCAACAAAACTACAAAAAGATGCAAGATTACTTTTAAGAAATTTAGATGCAGAAACAATTGTAAATGAATATGATAAATTACAATCAAACAACTATAGAGTTTTATCTGAAGTATATAAAGATGTGCAAGCTTTACGTACATTAAATTTTACAGAGGCTGAGATAAGAGAATTACTGAGAGGCAGAAGAGCCTTATCAGATAAGGATGTAAATATGGTAATGATAGGAATATTTAATCCAGAAAATATACCAAATTTTAAAAAAGATTCTGCAATAAGAAATACAATTAAAAATATAAATAGAGAGCTTGAAACAAATTATACAGTAGATGATTTTGTAAACAGAAAAAAATTATTTGATATTAAAAATTCATATACATCCGTTCCTTTAGGTTTATCGGAGGAGGAAAGAGAACAATATTTAAAAACACTTCCTAGAACTAAAGGAGAAGAAATTGTTAAACCTAGAGGAGAGGAACAAAAAAAATTATTTGAAAGTCAAAGAGAAAATATGAGTAAAGTACAACCAGTTACACCAGCTGCACCTTTTTTACCAGACCCACAAATAGCCAATATGTTTGCGGCTAATATTAACCCAACAACAGGCTTGACACAGACCGAGTCTGCACTACTATCACCAGAGGAACAAATAATCGCACAAAGGTTAAAAACATAATGCCAAACGGAGATAAAATTAGACCTAAAAATACAAGAGAGCATTTACTTGCTATCTATGGATATATTACCGGATTAAAAAAAGATGTTAAACATATGCATGAAGGTGTTCACGATTTGGGCGGTAAGATAGACAAGATCTATTGGGTGTTATTGGGTACTGTTGGGGCAGTATCACTTCTGTTGCTGGAAAAAGTTTTAGATAAAGGATGGTTTTAATATGGAATTGACACGGAACTTCACTCTCTCAGAGCTTACTAAAAGCGACACTGCCATCAGGAAGAGCATTAATAACAACCCTAGTCCTGAACAAATAGAAAAATTAAAATCATTGTGTGAAAATATATTACAACCCGTCCGGGACCATTTTGGCAGGGTCAAGATCACTAGCGGTTTCCGTAGCCCAGAGTTATGTCTTGCTATTGGTAGCTCTATAAATTCACAGCATGCCAAAGCCGAGGCGGCCGATTTCGAATGTGTTGGTGTGGACAACGCTGAGTTAGCTGATTGGATACATAAGAACCTTCCTTATGACCAGCTTATCCTCGAGTTCTATACACCGGGTGAACCTAACAGCGGGTGGATACATTGCAGCTATATTGAAGGGACACCAAGAGCTTCTTATTTACATGCATATAAATCGGAGGGTAAAACAAAATACAAACCAGTTCTTGGTGGCGCTAAAAACTTAGTTTAAATCCAAGCTTTTAAATCTTCACCCATAACTTCAGATGCAATATTTATTTTATCTCTTAAAGCCTTCACAATCTTCTCGTCAACAGTGTCCTCACAAATCAGATCAACATAAGTTACTGTTTTCTTTTGTCCTATTCTGTGTGCTCTGTCTTCTGATTGTAATCTCTTTTCTAAATCATAACCATTAGAATAATAAATTACAGTATTGGCCTGTGTGAGTGTAATACCATACCCACCTGTTTGTGGTGTGCCAATTAAAAACCTACAATTAGGATCGTTTTGAAACTTACGAATATTATCTTGTCTTTCCTCTTGAGAAGTTAAACCATAGTAGTGAACATAAGAATCTTTTCCATACTCTTTAATTATTCTTTGTATAATCTCTCCTACACTTAATTGATAGTTAGCCCATATGATGGCCTTGCCTTCTGTCTCATCTAATATTGCCATTAATTCATTAAGTCGATTGCTTTCCACCGCTTGTGTTGTACCATCGTCAGCTGTGAAATGACCACAAGTTATCTGGTGCAATCTCATAAGTTGAGTTAACACAGTCATAGTAGATGTAACTTTTCCATTTAAAATAGCCAATGCATGTTTTTTCATTTGTTCATAGATTTTCTTTTGATCTGGTGTTAGAGAAACATATCTTTTCATAAAATTTTTTGGTGGTAAATCTAAACAATCTTCTTTTAATACTCGATATGAAAAAGAATGTAGTGATTCTGCTAACTCATCAAGATGTCTAAATTCTTTTACAACTTGAATTGATCTGCCTCTAACATTCATAGTAGTCATCTCAGCATACCTGTTTCTAAAAGCATAATAAGATCCAAAATCTAATAAGTATGGATCTAAAAATTCACATTGTGTATATAAATCTAGTGGGTTTTTTGTAACAGGAGAACCTGTCATAACACGTCTATATTTAGCAAACTTACCAAGATCAATAATATTTTTTGTACGTTTTGCAGTAGGATTTTTTATCGTTGTAGACTCATCAACAGCCATTAAAACTTTGTGTGAGTTTAAAAATTTAGTAGCAAACTTTACACCTTTCTCTGTAGACAAAGCTTCAACGTTCATTATTAAAATATGTAATGCTGTTTCTATTTCAAACAAACTTTCTAATTTTTCTTGTTGTTTTTTTGTAATATAAGATTGCCACAATGTAGTCACATTTTCTATGTGAGTGGGTAGGTGTGTGGGAAGCTCTTGTTCGTACCATGTTTTAACAACACCTTTTGGTGCTATAATTAATGCACCATCTATCTTGCCTTTGTCATAAAGCATAGACATATTATCAATTAACACTTTTGTTTTACCTGTGCCCATCTCCATAAAATAAGCGTACGTCTCTTTACTCCATGACTTTTCTAAAGCAGTCATTTGATGCTTGTATGGTTTTAACTTAAATTTATAATTCATCTTTCTATTGACATTAATATAAAGGATGTTATATGATTTGTCAATGTCAGAAAGTAATAAATACGAAAATTTAAAAAGTAATTTTGTATCTACGGTTTACGTCATACAAGAAATTGCTGGAACCAAAGCAGGTAATCCTAAAATAAATATTATGGGTGCATCTAATTATGGCCAGTTTAAATTTTTATTACCAGAGTTTTCACAAATTATTTTTTCTCCAGGTCCACTCGTGTATAAGTTGAGACAAGGATTAAAAAATTATAAGAAAAAAGATTATTTACTACTTACAGGTGATCCTGCAATAATTGGTGTTGCATGTTCTATTGTGTCTGATATTACAGGAGGCAAATACAATTTGTTAAAATGGGACAAACAAGAAAGAAAATACTATCCCATTGAAATTAATCTATACGAGAAAGGAGAAATAGATGACAATTGATTTTGAAAAAGACCAACAGGATGCAATGAAGAGAACTGATAATATTCAATCTCTTGCAGACCAAGTTGAAAAGTTAGAGGATCTACAAAAGAGACTAGAACTACAAGAAGAAAATATAAAAAATACTAAATCAGAAATACAAAAAGTATCTGGTGACATCATACCAACCATGATGTCTGAGATGGGTCTTGCAGAATTAAAACTGCATGATGGGTCACATCTAAAAGTTTCAACGTCGTATCGTGCCACTATCACAGAGGCAAATAAAGAAGCGGCGTTTAACTGGCTTCGTGAAAATGGCTTAGGCGATATAATCAAAAACGAGATATCCGTATCGTTTGGTCGTAACGAAGATAACAAGGCGGCTGATTATGCCGAACTTGCAAAAGGTCAAGGGTTTCAACCGACACAAAAGATGAAGGTTGAGCCCATGACTCTGAAAGCGTTAGTCCGTGAGCGTATTGAGGCAGGTAAAGAAATGCCAACGGAAATCTTCGGGGTATTCTCGGAGAATAAGACAACAA
>CAACVF010000039.1_pt2 | contig 14803 bp, 23 predicted proteins | sample 2381781 | NCBI WGS metagenome assembly CAACVF01 (sample SAMEA5211967, study PRJEB30684) | marine metagenome | biome: Marine; feature: Epipelagic; material: Water | collected 2015-10-15 | depth 60 m | reverse complement strand
GAACTCGCTCCTAAACAGTCTCCATTCTTCACATATTTGTCTAAAGTAGCAAAGGTTCCAACGGACGACCCACAGTTTCGATTCTTAGAAGATAGAACTAAAGTCTCCATGACAGACCGTTCATTCTTGCTTGCAGGAGCACATTCGATTCCTGCAGCTGGAAGTTCATTAACTTATTCAGTTGATACTTCAGATGGTGCAAGCGTAGATTGGTTAGTCAAGGGAATGGTTTTTGCAGTGGGTTATACAGAAAATGACTCACCAGAGACAATAATCGTGCGTATTGAAAGCGCAGTAACAGATGGTGGAAGTACTTCTTCTTTTACAGGAAGAACTATTTCAGCTGTTGATGGCGCTGAAACAGGTGCAGATAATGCTAAGTGTACAGTAATTGGTACATCATATAGTGAGGGCAGTGGTGCTCCAGATGTATTTTCACAAGAATTAGATAATGATTATGGTTATACCCAGATCTTTAAAACAGCTTGTGAAATGTCCAATACTGCTCGTGCAACTCGTTATCGTGGATACGCAGATGAATGGCAGAGGATTTGGAATCTTAAGCTAAGGGAACATAAAATAGATATCGAAAGAGCTATGCTTTTCGGTCAACGTGCAAGTCAAAGTGGTATCCAGTATACTGAAGGTATATCTGGTCACATTATAAAAAATGGAACAGCAGTAGTAAATGACGCAGCTTTGTCATATTCTTCTGGTGCTCCTTATTTTAGAAGTGCAGCTACTAGTGAATTGACATATGACAGATTACTTAGTGATTTCGAAGTAGTTTATGACCCTGCTCGTGGCGGTGGACAACAAAAGCTAGCTTTAGCAAGTCTACCAGTAATTACATTTTTTAACAAGTTAGGTGCTGATTTCTTTGTAAATCGTTCCTACCAGACTGGCACTTCGACTGATGTAAATGATGTTACCGCTCTTAGGTACAACATGTCAGAAAAAGAAGGTAGTTTTGGACATAAGATTATGATGGTTGATACCATCCATGGTAGCATGGCTCTTGTAAAAGAACCTCTGTTTCGTGGATTTGCTTCAGGCTTTTTACAGCTTGTTGACCTTGACCATGTATCTTATAGACCGCTTGTTGGTAATGGAGTTAATCGTGACACGCATATTATTTCGAATGTTCAGTCTTCTGACGAAGACCTTCGTAAAGATATGATTCTAACAGAAGCAGGTCTTGAAGTTTCTTTACCAGAAACTCATTACCTACTACATTTAGAAGGAGTATAAAATGTCTAGAGCAAGTTACTTAGAAGGAAATAGTGGCATAGCAGGACACCATTATAAAATGAGAAAAATTGTTGCTGACTACGATTGCGTAGCTGGTGACAGTGGTTCAATTTTAATGGTTAATCCTACTGCAACAACAGAAATAAATATGCCTGATTTATCAGCTATTGAGCCAGGTTGGAATGTTAAAATTGTTTTAACAGAAGACACTGACGGCTCAGATGCTGGAATGGGGCAAAAAGTAAACATTGATTTTGGAAGTGGTAACGACCTAGTTGGTTTAATAGGCGATACTGGTGACGGAGCCGCAGGTGACCTAGCCGTCGATGGTGACGACTTTATTGCTTGTAGTGCAAGCGCAAGTCCAGGTGATATGTTTGATATTTTTTGTGACGGCATGAGATGGTACGTCCATGGTCTAACAAAAGACGCATCGGAAACACCATTTGCAACAGCTGCTGGCTAATAATCCGAATTAATAAGGATTAACAGTATGGAACTGTGGGGGCTATCAAAAAAAGATGGCTCCCGAAATCCATAAAAAATTATGAAATGTCAACATTGTAAATATCCAAATGAAGAAGGATGGTTCTATTGTAAGGACTGTGGAAAGCGTGCAAGTGAAAGTGCGTTTACTACCAATATGTATATGGGTAGTGACATAGGTGGGAGAAGTGATATTGAGTTTTCGACCATTGATTCTGAAACTCATATAAATAATTTAGCGAAAGAACGTCAAGATAAACAAAATAATTTTTGGAAGGAGAAATTAAATGCCATACGGTAAAGGAACATACGGGTCTAAAAGAGGTAGACCATCTAAAGCAGCTAAAAAAGCTGGAAGAAAAAAAATGTCTAAAGCATCTAAGCGAAAGAAGAAATAATAAACTATGGCTACATTCGAAGCACAAGTAGAGGCACTTACTAGTCTTTCGATAGATGGGAGTAGTGCGCCTACTCAAACAGAACTTACTCAGTTTTTAACTGATGGTGCAAAGGAAGTATTAAATGCCTTACCATCTTCAAAAAAAATATTATTTACTACGTCTAATAATTTAAATTCAAGTAGTGTAAATTTAACCTTAGGTGGTTCTGAGATATATGGAGTAACTAGAGATGATGGGACTATTAATCAGCCATGCAGATTAATTCCACATCAATTAAGTGGAAGAGCAAGGGACTCTGGAGATATGATAGCGGCAACAGCTACAGACCCAGTGTATTATGTATCAAGCAATATATTGAGTGTAATACCTGAGCCCAGCAATTCAAATAATGCTCATGTCCATACGATGGCTTATCCAGCAGTTGCTTATGGAGACTCATCAATTACAAAGTTTCCAGATGATGCTGAATATTTAGTTCCTTTATATGGGGCTGTAAAATCATTGCAAAATGTTTTAGCAAATAAATCATCTGGTAATTCAGATATTACAACTGCTCTAACTGCCATTAATACTGAAATAGATGAGTGTTTAAGTATATCAGATAATGTTCATACAGAAATTGCATTAGTTAATTCTTCTGCGGATAGTGCACTAATTGAAATAGGTTTAGCTAACACAGAAATTGATAAGATGGCGGCAGAAGGAGCATTAGATAATGCTGAAGTAGATAAGGCAACTGTTCAACTTGAGGAAGCTGCGACTCTTGTAGACTCTGGAATTGACACAGCGACGGCGGCTATTGTTACAGCTGCTGGAAGAATAAATACAGCAGTTGCTCTTGCAAATGCACAGTTTGATGCATCTGTTTTAGAATCTGCTCAAGCAGAGAGTGAAGTTGATGATAGTAAAATTGATACTGCTTTAGATTTAATAAATACTCAAGCTGATAGTGCTGTTACAACTGTAGGAAGTGCTACGACTGCACTTGGAAATGCTAATACTAGAATAGCTACTGCTAAAGCAGAAATAGAATTAGCAAATGCAGAAGTAGATAAAATGATTTCTGAGGTTGACTTAGCTAATGCAGAAGCTGATAAGGCTACTGCTGAAGTTTTATTATCTAATACTGAAGCGGATAAAATGGCAGATGAAGTAGACCTCGCTAATGCCGAAGTAGATAAAGTTGGTGATGAAATAGCTTTGGCAAATATTGAGCTTGACCAAGCATTAGTTGCTGTTGATGATAACATAGATACTGCAACTGCGGCTATAGCAACTGCGGCAGGCAGAATTAATACAGCTGTCGGCTTAGCTAATGCTGAATTTGATAAATGTGATGCTCTTTTAGATTTAGGTGAAACTGATTCTGAAGGAGATGTTAATACTGCATTAACTGCTATAAATACAGAGCTTGATGAAACTCAGGATGTGTGTGATTTAATAAATACACAAGTTGACGCAGCTGTTGTTCAATTAGGAGAATCTGCTACTCAAGTAGATGGAGATGTAGATACTGCATTAGCAGCAATTAATACTTCTGCTGATAAGATAAATGCAGCTGTAGCTTTAGCTAATACGCAATTTGACAGCGCTGTAACAGCAAATACTGCTGAGGATATAGAACTAGCATCTTCTCATGTTCAGGCTGGTAACGGATTTTTATCAGAGGCTCAAGCTTTCGCAAGTGAAGCTCAAGCTTTTGCAAGCGAAGTAAATGCAAGAGTATCTCAAATAAGTGGTTATAATCAAGTTGTAAGTGGATATATAAATGCTACTCAAGGGTATGCTACTGAACTTCAATCTAAAGTCTCAATAGCACAGGGATATACTAATGAAGTAGAAACTAGGTTGGCTCAAGCTAGAGCAAAAAGAGAAGAGTCTGCGGCAAGAATACAGGCTGGAAATGCTTATTTATCCGAAGCTCAGGCTAGTGCAGGTGAAGCTCAAGCATATGTTAATGAAGTTCAATCTAGAGTTTCTCAAGTTCAAGGACAAATAAATGTTGCTCAAGGATTTTTAGGAACTGCTGATGCTTATGGTAAAACAGCTCAGGGGTACTTAGGCACAGCGAGAGGGTATGGAGAAGTAGGAGATAAATTTGCACAAACAGCATCTGGGTACGCTCAATCTACTCAGAGTTACTTAGGAACCGCACAAGGATATGGAAGCATTGCTCAAGGATATTTAGCGACAGCAAACGCCTATCTAGCAGAAGTCTCTCAAGATATTTCTTTAGCTCAAGGATACTTATCAGCTGTTGATGCATATGTAAAGTCAGCACAAAATTATGGTTTAGAAGTTGATTCTAGATTAAAATATGCACAGGCTTTTGCGCAAACATCTCAAAATCGTATATCAGCTGGTAATGCATTTTTATCAGAAGCTAATGCATCGGCTAATGAAGTACAGGCTTATGTTAATGAGGTATCTGCTAGAGTACAGCAAGTTCAGTCTCAGGTAAGTGTATCTCAGGGATTTATATCTACTGGCTCTGGGTATTCAAGAGTTGCTGATACTTTTGCTAAAACAGGACAGGGATATGTAGCTACAGCTAATTCATATTTGCAATCTGCTCAGGCTTATGTAGCATCTGCTCAGAGTTATTCAAATGAAATTCAAACTAAATTAGGAATAGCTCAATCTTATGGTAATGAAGTTCAGGCTAGATTAGGAGTAGACTCTGCTCATTATGGATGGTATGAAAAACAACAAGCAAAACTTCAAGCTGATTATGATAAGGGTTTGCAAATAATAATGGGAGCTAATTCATAATGGCAGTTCATTCTTTAACGGTAAAGCAAATTTTAAGTAGGGTGCGTCAGGTTTTTCCAGATGCTCCAGAGACTTATGTTATGAGTCTAATTAATGATGGATTAGTAGAGCTTGCATCTTATGATACTAAGGTTGCTCACGCTAAGATTACTACAGCTGCAAATCAGATGTGGTATGATTTAAGTGACTCAGCATCTAGTTCAGAGGGAAGCTCTTATAAACTTGAAATAACTAAAGTAAATAAAGTATACCTAATGGATAGTGACGGTGACTATATACAAATTCCTAGGTTAACTAATGATAATTTATTGTTGACAGATTTTACAAGTGAGTCGGCACTAAACAGACCGGATACAACATAATGGCAAGTAATATAAAATATCCAGAAGACCACGCTATGTGGTTTATAGAAGGTGATAAGCTCGCCTTAATAACTGATGTTGATAGTAGTGGTAACACTGTTTCATCGTCTAGAAAAAAATGGAAAGCAATACAAGAAGCTGTTACTGATGGTATAGCATTATCATATAATGCAGAGCCTAATAATGTTTCAGCAATAACAGATACTCCAGATATAGATAACTCTATGCATAATTCATTAATTGATTATGTTAAGCGTTGTTTATATATGGATAAAGCAGGTAACGCGCCTGACCCTAATCAATCTGCTGTAGCTATGCAGATGGCAAATTACCACAATCAAAGATGGGTTGAAGCTACGAGAAAATTTGGAATTAAAAAACGTGATAAGGTTGGTGGAACAAAATCTATTGTACCTCCAGATCTTAGATAGTATATAGGAAAATTTTATGGCAAATTTACAAAAATACAAGTCTAGTGAATCTTTAAATATGCAAACAGCAGCTGATTGGAATGTTCAAGATAGGTTAGATATTTCAAGTGCAGCTCATGCATATATAAATATAACTGAAGCAAGTCAAATAGGTTTTTATAGTGATTCTGATATATATATTAGATTTGATTCTAGCACTTCAGATACAATAAGTACTTCTAGGGATTTAATTATAGACGGTGAATCGTTAGTTTTTTTTAATGTACCAAGGGGAGTTGGAGATACAGTATATGTACATTTTAAACAAGTAACATCAGCAAGTAGTAAGTATGTTCGACTTGTGTTTTTATAAGGAGATATAGGTATGTCATTTTCATCATTTTATAGAAGGTCTTCAAGAAAAAAAGCCTCAAAAGCATTAGCTGGTCAAACAATTAGTGGTGACTTAACAATATCTGGTGATTTAAAAGTAGAAGGCGGTGGCTTATTTAGTTTTGATGAGATAGTTGAAGGTACTCAAGTAATAGAAAAAACTGGTACTGAGGCATTTTTAGTTCGTAAAGCATCCGATGGTGGTGATGTATTTATTGTAGATACTACAAATACCCACATTGGAATAGCTGTCTCTCCCTCATATCCTTTACATCTTCAAGGTGGCTATGAAGTATTAGCCCAATTTGCTGGTGGTAATGCACAGTTAAATATAGACCAAAGCACATCAGCAAGAATTTTATTAGACGTTCCATCTAGCGGTGATTATTTAGGATTGGGAACTCAGGGCGTTCAAAGGATGAGAATTGATTCCAACTCTAAGATTAGTCTAGCTAATAATGATGGCGGAACTGGTAATACTATTTTTGGGTATGGAACAGGCGGAACTGTTGCATCAGGTTCAAATTATAATGTTCTCATGGGTTGGGATGTAGCCAATCAAGGATTAAATGGTGGTACTTTTAATGTTAGTATAGGAACTAACTCATCAAGAGGACTTACTTCAGGAGACTATAATATTGCGGTGGGTGCTAATGCTTTATATGCTATTACAACTGGTTCTGATAATGTAGCGATTGGTTACAATGCTTTAATGACCGAAGATACAGGTACGCAAAATGTTGCCATAGGTTATGAATCACTAAAGGTTTTAAACTATGATGCAGCTGGACTTAATGTCGGAATTGGTTATCGTTCTGGATTAGATTTATCAACTGGAACTCATAATGTGTTTGTAGGTGGGCAAAGCGGATTTGAAGCTACCACAAATGCTGGTAGTGTTTTCTTAGGTTATCAAGCTGGTAAAAATACAAAAGGAGACTATCATAATAATGTAGCTATTGGGATGCAATCATTGTCAGGCGTACATACTGCATCGGGAACAGTAGCGATAGGATATAAATCACTAGAAGTACTTACTTCAGGCGCTAGTAACTCAGCTATTGGTTATCGTGCTGGAGATGAATTAACTACTGGTGCTAATAATGTTATCATTGGATATAATGCACTTCATTCAGCAGACGGAGCTGAACACGAAAATACTGTCGTTGGTTCTAATGCTGGTAGTTTAATTGATAATGATGCATCATCTGACAATGTTCTTATAGGATATTTGGCTGGTTCTGGTGGAAGTGGTGAAATAGATAGATGCGTTGCTGTTGGACATCAAGCTATGGATGGTACTGGCTCACTTGGTGGTACTCAAAATATTTTTATAGGAAATGATGCTGGAGGAGGCACTTGGGCAACAGCTGCTAGTGATTCAAATGTTGCAATAGGTGCTACTGCTATGGCAGGAGCTTTAAATGGAGCAACAAATAATACAACAGTAGGACACGATGGATTAAAAGCATTAACAACTGGTGATGCTAATACAGCACTAGGTGCTTTAGCTGGAACGGCAATTACAACTGGCGGACATAATACCATTGTGGGTTATCAGGCAATGAAGCTCGGTACAAATAATGGATATAGTACAGCGGTTGGTTATAGAGCTAGTTATAGTGAAAGCGGAAGTACCCTTATGAATGTTTCAGTAGGTTCAACTGCTTTATTTTTTAATACAAGTGGAAATTTAAATACTGCTATAGGAACTTCTGCAATGTATGGCGTTGAAGGTAGCAGTACTGGAAATTCAAATACAGCCGTAGGATTTGAAAGTTCAAAAGGATTAACGACTGGTTCAAACAATGTCTCTGTAGGGTATCGAAGTTTATATGTAGTTACTAGTGGAAGTCAGAATACTGCTATCGGTAAAGAAAGTATGATAACACATACCGAGGGAAGTAATAATGTAGGCATTGGCTATCAAAGTTTAATGAAGCAAACAACGGCTGGTAATAATGTTGGTGTTGGTGTAAATACTATGTTATTTAATGTGACTGGACAACAAAATACTGCTGTAGGTGCTAATGCAATGCAAGGTGCATCAGGTCAGTCTTATGGTTCTAATACAGCTATAGGATACGGCTCTTTATTTGCAATCACAACTGGCGGTAGTAACACCGCTATTGGTCATAATTCAAGTACGGCAAATACTACGGCTAGTAATTCTGTATCTATTGGGCTTAGTGCTTTAGCTTCTCAAACAACTGGTGGTAATGCGTATAACCTAGCTGTTGGTAATTATGCTATGCAATATGTAACACTGGGTGTTGGAAGCAATGGTTCAAATACTGCTATTGGTCATTTGTCAATGAGAGGAAGTAGTGGCAATAGTGACCAAGCACAATTTAATACCGCAGTAGGTAGAGATAGTTTATCTGCAATTACTAGCGGTGGTCATAATGTAGCTGTGGGAGTATATTCTGGAAAAAGTATCACGACTGGTAACTTAAATGTTTTGCTTGGGAAAGAAGCTGGTGAGGCAATGACAACTGGGGATGAATGTATATTAGTTGGATACCAAGCTGGGCATTTATTAAATCACGATGATGCAGATGGTTCGGTTATGATTGGGTATCAAGCTGGTAAAGATTTGACCTCCGCAGTTGGAACATTTATTGGATATTTAGCTGGAGCTGAAGCTGATGATGCTACTACAAAGGCAGTTTACAATACTTATGTAGGTTATGAATCAGGAAGGTTTTTAGATGATGGTACTCATAATACAGCTTTAGGACACCAAGCAATGAGGTCAGCAGATGCTGATGGTCAGAACGCTATTAATAATACAGCCGTTGGTTATCATTCTTTATATGCAATTACAGATGGAGATGAAAATACAGCTGTTGGTGCTTATGCTGGCGATGAAATTACCACTCATTCTCAAAATACACTTTTAGGATATGCAGCTGGTCATCGTGTAACGGCAAACGGCAATACTTTGATTGGCTACCTCGCGGGAGATAATATTACGACAGGAGCAAGTAATACTGGTGTTGGTATAGATGTTGCTTTTGACGTAGACGCTGATAATCAAACTGCTATTGGAAACGGAGCAACAACGGATTCAGCCAATGATATTGCGATAGGAAATACAAGCGTTGATGAAGTAAAAGGACAAGTAGATTTTTCAACTTTCTCTGATAAAAGAATTAAAAAAGATATAATAGATGGAGATTTGGGTCTTGATTTTATTAATGAATTAAAAGTACGCAAGTTTAAAAAAGTAAATCCCGCTAAATATCCTAATTCGATTAGAAAACAGAGCGATGGTAGAGATAGAGATGGTAATGAGTTTGAATGGACAGATGCTCAAGCTAATAAAATTTGGGATGGTTTAATTGCCCAAGAAGTTAAAGAGGCAATGGATAAAAGCGGAACTACATTTAGCGGATGGAGTGAAGAATCAAACTCTAAACAACTTGTAACTTACTCAACAATGGTAATGCCATTAATTAAAGCAGTTCAAGAGTTGTCGGCTCGTATTAAAGAACTGGAAGGAAAGTAGAATGAAAAACTATAAAGCAATGAAAACTGCTAAAAGTTGGTCTGTGAAAAAAACTAAAGTTGTTGACCAAGCTGCTATTTTAGAAGTCAAAGATGACGATGGAAAAGTAGTAAGGGAGGCTGAAGCTGAACAATCACATGATGAACTTCAATTAGTTAGAAAGCGATTTGACTCAGCTACTGGTAAAGCATTAGATGACTTAGTTCAGTCTTATGATTTAGATAGTCTCGGTTTTGATATTATTCGGATAAAAGGAGAAATATCAGACTTACAAGATGAACAAGCTGATTTAGAAGAACTTGAAAAAGATTTAAAAGCACTTTAAACAATAACAACATAGGAGTACAAAATGGCTAAAAAAGAAAAAGAAAAACCAGCAGTTCTCACTCTTGATGAAAAAGAGTATGTCATTGATGAGATGACTGATGATGAGAAGATGTTACTAAACCATATTAACGATATGCAAAATAAGATTAACAATAATCAGTTTATGCGTGACCAGTTAGAAGTTGGTAAGGAAGCATTTATCAATAAGTTGAGGGAATCTCTCGAAGCTGAACCTGTTAAAGAAGAGGCTGAAACGGCGGCATAATGCTTGTTCGGAAGTGTACCAAGGGGCATAAGATTTATATCTTTAAGCCAAGAACTAAAGAGAATGTTTCATACAAATTTAGTGATGATGAGACAGTTTCTTTTGATGCACAGAACAAGAGTTATATAGTTACAAGTGACGGAGCGGTTGTTAAGAGGACTAATTCTTTTATTACCGCTCAGTCCAGTTATGATGATGAATGTAAAAAAGAACATTCAGATACAATTGGGCCAATTAAAATTGGTAAACATAAATTAGTTAATGGTGTTGCCACAGAAATAAATTAGGAAATAATATGTCAATACGTAAATACACAGAAAGTGAAGCATTAAATGTTCAGCTTGGTCAAGCAGGTTGGGATATAGTTAGCAATGCAACAATTAACGCTCACACATATGTAGCAATAACAGTACTTGTAGGTACTGAAGTGATTGCAGATAATACTGCTAGTGGAACAGTTTCAGCTACATCAGTAGACACAGATTTGGGAGATACTCTTTCAACTGTAGAAGTTCCAGAGGGTTGCACTATATATGGTAGGTGGTCTGCTGTTACAATAGGTGCTAACGATACTGCTATAGTATATAGAGGTTAATATGAAATCAAATAAGGGAAACTCACTTGCTGAATTTACTGTTACCCTTGCTCTCATGGCTACTTTGGCTTCTACTGCCGCTCCTGCTTTTAGTCGTATCGGTGAAGGCGCTAAGGCAAAGCAAACGAAAAGAAATTTAGATAAGATAGTTCGCTCTGCAGAAATGTGGTACAATCAACAAGTAGAATTTTATGGAATGGGAAGATTCCCAAGTCAGGCTCATAGAACTAGCAGTGTTGGAGAAGTTGTTGATTATAACAATAATAGAAGAATTGAATCTGAAGAATTAGAGGAAGCAACTTTTGTATCAGTCTGGAATGATACATCTTTTTTGCATTTATTTGACAATGATACTTTAAAGAGTCCGTACCAGGAAGGTCAATATGCTTTTGCAATTGTAGGTGGCTCTGGAACTGGGAACGATATAGTGTCTCCAATTTTTATAGTTGTTGATTTGGAAAACGTAGAAGATTTTTATTTATATTATAAACCATAAGAAAATATATGAATATTGAAAAATTATTAACAATGATACAGCAAATTGAATTATTAAATTCATTAAAAAATGATATGTCATTTGGTCAGGTTCCAGATTATATGGTTCAAGACAGATCTGTTAAGCAAGGAGTTATGAGTCAAGATAGTTTATTTAACAATCAAGGTTCTGATGAGTATTATAATAACTCAATGGTAGGCAGTAATAATATTGAATTGCCAGAATTTAACAAGCCTGAACAGGAAAATATACCAGTATCTTTTTCAGATTTCTTTGGCAATCCTCAATACAATTACGAGCAATCTATAATGGTTCCAAGAAAAGATGATATAGATGACTAATGAGTCAAAAAAGCCTAAAACTGCAAGGAGCTATAGAGCTACTGTGGTGGGAGACAATACTGTTGTCTCTATTAATCTTAAATGGGCCGGGCAGGTGCTTATACTTGTCGCTGGACTTGTGTATTCGTACTTACAAGTTGAGAATAGAATTAGAGAGCTTGAGCGAAGAGTTGAATTATCTGATACAAGCATTAGTGACCTTATCAATAGGCACATAGTAGAGGAAGAAGCTAAGATAGCTCAGATGCAGCAAGAATTAGATTGGTATGAAAAAGAATTAAACCTCAATCCACTAAGTTGGGGAAAAAAGAAAAGGAAAAAATAATGCCTAGAAAGAAAAAGAAAAAAGGATTATACGCTAATATACATGCTAAGAGGAAAAGAATTAAAGCTGGAAGTAAGGAAAAAATGAGAAAGCCTGGAGCAAAAGGAGCTCCCACTGCTAAAGCATTTAAACGTTCTGCAAAAACTGCTAAAAAAAGAAAGAAGAAAAGATAATGCCGTTGCCATTTCATTGTATTGAATGTGATAAGCCTATAAGTCAGGCTTTAAATGGAGTTTGTGATGAGTGTAGTCAAGAGGAAGAATAATGGATTTTCTAGCAATATACTCGGAAGCGGGTATGATAGGTGTCGTAGGGGCTATGTTTATGTTCATGGTTTACTCGATGAACAAAAGAGGGAACGAACAGGCAGAGGCTTTGCAAAATTTAAAAATAGAAAACAAGGGTCAAAGTGAGACTCTTGAAAATATGGAAGGTATGATTATTAAACTAATTAACAGATGGAATCAATCAGATGATAAGCTAGATAGAAAGTTTGATAGCCTTACAAAAGAAATAAATGATTTAGACAATCAAGTCTCTGAAATCAAAGGTAGTTTATCTAGAGTAAACGGAAAGCACTGAGTTATAATATGGCTAAAAAGAAAGATGCTAAGCTAACTAGAGCAGGAGTAGGTGGTTATAATAAACCAAAAAGAACTCCTAGTCACCCTAAAAAATCTCATGTAGTAGTAGCTAAGGTTGGTAGTAAAACTAAATTAATACGCTTTGGGCAACAGGGTGTAAAGACAGCTGGTAAACCTAAAAAAGGAGAGTCTTCTAGGCAAAAAGCTAGGAGAAAATCTTTTAAAGCAAGGCATGGAAAAAATATAGCTAAGGGTAAAATGTCAGCAGCTTACTGGGCAAATAAGGTTAAGTGGTAATGGATAGTGTAAAGGTAGCATCTGCAAGTTTAGTAAATTATGGGTTGTCACTTGCAGACGTAAGTTTAATATTGCAATGTATTGTAGCAATTATGACTATAATTTATTTAGGATATAAAATAACAAATATAAGGAAACAATAAAATGGAATGGATGAATTGGGAAAACTTTGCATACTTAATGGTAATTATCTTAGGTGCTGTTAGCACTATGGTTGCTACTAAATATCGCATAGTTGTAAAAGAGTTAAAGGAAGTTGCGGCTAAATACCATGAGGCATCTAAAGATGGTAAGATTACAAAAGCTGAACAACAAGCCATTGCTAAAGAATGTATGGATGTAATGATGGCAGTAGTTAAAATGGTTTGGAAATTCTAATGAAATTTGAAGACATAATAAATGATGTTTTTGAAAAAGAAGGTGGGTATGTTAATGACCCAAAAGACCCTGGTGGTGAAACAAAGTATGGAATATCTAAACGAGCATTCCCTAATGTTGATATAAAGTCTTTAACTAAGGACAGTGCTAAGAAGATATATAAAGAAAATTACTGGATTCCATCAAAAGCTGAAAATATACCTGAGGATTTAAGACATATATATTTTGATATGTGTGTTAACTTTGGAATGCGTGGAGCTGGCAGGGTTTTACAAAGAGCCTGTAATGGTAAGAATAAAAATAAAATTGAAGTTGACGGAAGAGTTGGTAAAAAAACTATTTCAGCTTGTAAAAATTTAGAACCAGATAGGCTTAGGGCTTATAGGGTTTTAAAATTTGGACACATAGTCTATAAGAATGTATCTATGGAAAAATTTTGGTATGGTTGGTATAGAAGAGCTTTGGAGGTTTAATGGCTAAGCAGTACTATACAATAAATAGTTTCGCAAAAGGAATGAATAATTTAAAAGACCCTAGAGATATAGCTGAGGACGAAGCTAATTTTGTTCAAAATATGTCTATAGAATCTCAAGGTAAAATAAAAAGTGCTGGTGGATTTTATGGTCATGGAGTTGGCAATAGTGGTGCTGGACTTATTGGCAATGGTAAGTATGTAGCTGACAGAGGTAGTTCCTCTACTGATGCTAATGCAATAACCGTTGTTGGCTCAGGTGGATATAATTTATTTTACTTTGAATCAGACCACAGTGCTGACTATGATAGTAGTTTAGCTGGTCTAAGGACTAGTAATGGTACAGATGCTGATGGAGTTCTAACATTTCAACAAACTTCTACATCAGAAAGTTCAGGATTTACGCCTCCAGCTTCAGTAGAAACTACAGATACTGAAGCAGGTAGTGCTGGAGGGCCACCAGGATAATGCCAACACCAACACAACAGCACATGATATTGCACGGAGGTTCAGACCATTCTATCTATACCAACAATAGTATTAAAATTGGTGACAATATAAAGATAAGCGGGACTACGAATAATGACGGTAATTTTACAGTTTTAGATATAGTAGATAAAGGGTCAACAAGTATAAGTGGTGGAAGTCCAGGTACTGATATTGCATATGTTTTAAAGGGAAGAGGACTTACAACAGAAACAGATACTAATAAGGTTGTAAGTATAAAAGTTAATCGAGGAACTGGAGATAAGTTATTAGCTATTGGTAGAGCAGACGAAATAAGTAATGTTAATTATGGAATTGATGTTTGGTCTTTTAATGATTCAACTATAGATACTAGCTCTCCAAGTCTTTCTGAAAATAATGGATGGACTCAATCGGCTATAAACCCAACTTTTAAGGGTAATGATTCTAAGTATATATTTTACTTTGCAGATGAGTCGTTAAGAGTTTGTAATATAAATGAAGAAAATCCATCTATTATAAAATGGTATGGCTATATACAGAGAAATCAATTTGGTAAGAATGAAGGTCTTGCATTTTCTGAGTGGCAAGAACATCCAAATTTATTAACACCTCCATCTAATGCTGGTGCAATATCAATAGGTTATTTAAATGGCGCAAGTAGCAGTGTGC
>CAACVF010000129.1_pt2 | contig 14848 bp, 32 predicted proteins | sample 2381781 | NCBI WGS metagenome assembly CAACVF01 (sample SAMEA5211967, study PRJEB30684) | marine metagenome | biome: Marine; feature: Epipelagic; material: Water | collected 2015-10-15 | depth 60 m | reverse complement strand
TATTGATACTATATGGTTATTGTCCTTCTTTTCTTCTATTTTGTCAATATTTAGTCCTAGCTCTATTTCTTTAAAACCCCAGTCTTTTAGTTCTTCTATTTCAAAGTTACTTAATAAATCGAAATCCCATTCTCCACCACTTTTATTTAGCCTTATATTAAGTTCCCTTTCTTGCTCTAAAGTTAAATCTAATACAATGCAATCTATTTTTGTGTGGTTTAATGCTTGCATAGCTTTTAGCCTTTGGTGTCCTCCTACAACAACGTTTTTATTTTTATTAATTACAATTGGCTCAACCAGTGAAAACTTTTTTATTGATTCTTTAAGATCATTAAATTGCTTTTTAGTTATCTGCCTAGGATTGTATTCTGCTAGCTTTAATTTATTTATGTTTATTCTTTCTATTTTCATTTTTTAAATTTTCGCTTATTATTATATATCCGTCAGCGTGTTCTATCGCTTCATTATCTACTTTATTGTAATGTAAATTAATATATGCAGCATACGCTTTAAGCCATTCAAAATGTCTTTCCTTGTTAGATGTAATATATTTTATAATAGTTTTATTTTTTAAATCTATTTTCATGTTTCTTTAAGTATTCGATATTATAGTATATTTGCTGGCATACCAGCTCAAGGTGTTTTATTTTGCAAAAAAGATTAAAAGCTGAATCTGATTCCGCGTTTATATGACAATCTCTACATAATCCCATTAGATTCTCAATATGATTTTTGCAACTTGAACCTCCCATTCCACGCCCTTCTAAATGATGTATGTCAACCGCTCTATCTTGTTGACACATTTCGCACATTATGAAGTCTGTTTCTCCATAATCAAAAAATGTCATATAAACTTTAGTATGCTTTTTCAACTCTCTTTGGCATTTTGTGTAAGTCATCACTAGGCAAAGACAGTATAAAGTCTCCTTCACAAAAACAGCATTTCCCTTTTTTAATTAAACTAACTCTTGTACAACTTATACAGAATCTAAATATTTGTTTTTCTTTTTTCATACTTCGCAACTTTTTTCGTAAACTCTTTTTAAATTATCAAGTGTCTTTCTATTGCAAGAGCCACAACTACTCCACTTAGCATTTGTTCCAAATACCGCTCTATACAATGTGCCTAGAACTACTTGGTTTTCTCTATTGACTCTTTGTACTTTTTCTACTTCTGGAATAATTGTTTCGTAGACTTTCTTCTCGTCTTTAGTAAAAGCTCTTATATTCTTAAAGTGCGGAAACATAGCGTTGAGCTTGGACTGTCTCTCATCACAACCACAATCTTCTCCAAAAATAGTTTTAACGGCTTTAGATATTCCAGTTTTGTCTGTAAAGGCTTTTATGTCATCGCCTATTCCTCTTGATTTTTTTACCATATTGCAAAGATTAAAAGTGTTAGTAATATTAGTGTTGTAATTCCAACAACAATGTTGGCTATAAAGTCTTCGTTAAATTTCATTTTTAAGTATCTTTTTTACTTTTACTATGGACTTATAGAGAGTGTTCCTATTAATGCCACATTGCTTACTAAATTGATTGAGCGACATTCCAGTCATTGTGTATATTCTAAAGCACTCTGAATCAAACCAATGTATTTCTTTAAGCCTTTTATTTATTCTCTCTATGTCTTTCTCCATTTGTTTCTTTAACTTTACGCCGTCTTCTTCAATTATTCGATGAAGTCTGTCTGGCGTATTGTTTATGTATTGATCTTGCCACGTTCCTAAAACAAATCTTTCGTCCATTATTTTATAATACTTTCTATATTTTTTATAAAAAGGAGATGTCTTGCTATGGTATTGATTTACCATAATTCTAGCTATCCAAAATATAAGCTCCTTTTTGTCTATTAGCTTTTCTATCTTTTCTTTGTTGCTATCGTATAACGCCACAATAGTATCATGCAATAAGTCGTCGCTATCATACTTCTTGCAACTCGTAATCTTGTCGGACACTTGTTTTAGCTTCCGATAGTTCTTTTCTAAATATTGGTTTAATTTTGACACAATTATAAATCGTTGGCGTTCCTATGTTTTTTAGCAAATCGTATTCAATTTTAGACATTATATTTGCTTCTATTTCTACAACTTCAAACCTCTCGTGTATTTTTTTATATATATAAGACAAATTTATATTGTCTTTTTTTAGATAACGCAATATATAATTTTGTTCTCTATGTATTTCCCCTTGCTTGTAGTTTATTGTGAACAACCAGTTGTTAGTATCTGTATAATCCCAAAACAATCTATGGTTTCTACTATTAAAAAATGTCGGCTTTCTTTTCATTCTATAAATCCTCCTAAATATGTTTCTATTACACTAATAGCATTATCTAAGCCATGACATATTTCAGCAACGTAACCACGCTTATTTAGCTCGTCACGCCATTTTAATTGCTCTTTAGTAGCTCTATTCTTTCCAACCTTTAATTCTATTGCTAAGCCATGAAATTTACCAACTGGCTCATAAATAAATAAATCTGGGAAACCACGCTTGTAGCCAGATTTCTTGGCTCTCATTCTAACAGAAACGTGTGGCTGATAATTGCCTCCCATGCTTCCGCAATATAAATAACCTTGCAAATCTAAATATTTGCAAACAGCTTTTTGTAGTTCGTATTCTTTCATCTATAAAATTTATATATTATATAACTAATAAAAGGCGTAGAAAATAATAGTGTAATAATGTTTAAATGTGGCTCTCCACATATTCCTAATAAATGCTTTATTATTTCCATTATTTCTTAATCCATTTAGCACCAGCATTTGGATTGTATTCTGTAACATATCCAATAGCTTTTAAGTGTTGTTCGTATTCTTTCTGTGCTGACACGTCTAGTCTTTTCATTAGTAAACTATCGTAATGATCTGGAAACCTATTCTTTTGTTTATTAAAGCCATTATTAATCCATCGCTTAGCTCTTAGGCTCAATGACCATGTGCGTTCAGTTTCCCACCTCATTCTGCTTTGTGACTTATTTAACTCTGACCAGTACAAGAAGAAGTCTTCTTTGTCGTCTTTATTCATAAACTCTAAATCGTGGACGGCGTTTTTAAACGCAACTATTCTATCTTGTATTTTAATTTTCTTTACTTTACTTTTACTTATACTTATACTTTTACTAGCATTGCGGTCGCTATGCGGTAGCATTGCAGTCGCATTATTCCAGCGTTTATTAGCGTTCTCTTTAGCTTTAATGCTCTTTGTGTTGATTTCTTCTATGTGGTCATTTAAACGCCTAGAATAAAAACAGCCGTCTTCAATGACAAATAGGTCAAAGTCTTCTATAACAACTTTTAATTTATTAGCATCACATTGCAAACCATAGGCTAAAATGTCATACTGGCTAACACAAATTTTGTTTTCTTCTGTAAATAACAATTCTAATATTGCAAAATAGATTCCGTAAAATTCAAAGCCGCCAGCACTTCTAAGTTTTATTAGCTTTAAGTCATTGCGTGCGTTTGAATCATGATTGAAATAAGTTTTTTTCATATTGTATAAATAATGATAGTGCCTATGCTAAGAGAAAAGTATAACATATAAAACAAGTAAAAGCATAGACACTATCGGAGTTAACTAAAATGGTGTGTTTTCTGTAATTTGATAATTTATGTCTTCTTCAACTATAATGTCTTTTAACATTAAAGATGTGAAGAATTTATCTTTCCATGGATTACACTTTATATAAAATTCAATCTTAGCATACTTGTCAATCTTTACATCATTTCTCCTAACGTCAATTGCCGCTTTTCCAAATATCTCAAATTGATATTTATTTTCAAAGTCTGTGTCATCTACTATTGTTATGAACATCTTTTCAGCTTGATCTCCATTTTTTAGTGTTATATTTTCAGACTTTACGTTTATTATTTTACCTCGTATATTATACATATCTATTTATTTTATTAATTATTACTTCTTTTAAATGTTTCTGACTCGTCCTCTCCAAAGCAACCTAATGAATAAAGTCCAGCTAATTTAAGGACAGCTCTACTCATGCAACGCTTTTCCGCCATTTCCATTACATACCAAGTGTTTGTGTTTCCATCTTGATAGCTAGTTCCTTTTAAAGCACTACCAAAAGTCTCTATTATTGTGTACTCATTATTCTCATTTATCTGTGCTTGTGCTTTTACAACAGCAAAATTAGGCTCACACTTTATAACACTATATTGTATTCTAATATTTTTGTTAGCCATTATTTTCTCAATACCAGCTCTAGTAATAATTTTATAGTGCTGATGTGAGAATACGTCTTCTGGAGCTAGATTGTTTTCTAAAAATAATCTATTTAATAATTCTTTTCGTGTTTCTTTCATAATTAAAATGGTTTTATAAATTTAACAACATCTAAATTAATTAATTCACAAAGTTGCTCAAGCTCATTAACACGCATGGTGTCTGGCTCTTTAAGTCTTTTTAATGTTGTTGGATAGCTCCAGCCAAGACTGTTGGCTAAAGTTCTCTTGTTAATTTCTATTGCCGACATAGCTATTCTTATAACTTGCTTGCGTTGTTGTTTACTATTCATTGATTTACTTTTAAAATTATCTCACAATAATAATCATTATTTTAACACAAAATAAAAATAAAGACAATAGTTATTAACAATGGTGGTGTTAATAAATTAATATAAACGTTTATAAAAAGTAAAGATTTTTTTACATATATTTGTAGAACAAAACAAGTAAAACAAGTATTAAATTAAAAACATATAAAATGAAAAACAAGCTTACTTATAACAAAACACAATTAGAATTAATTAGCTATTTTATAGATTTATCATTAGAAGACATAACTAATCCAAGAATAAAAAAGGAAGCTATTAATATATTGATAAAAAACCAAAAAAATGGTATCTGGGGAAATTTACCTCAAAACACATTTGATGAAATTAACGATCAGTAATAAATAAATAAAGTCGTCTGAGCGACTATAAATAGACATTAGGCTCAGAGCGTTCCGTAGCAATACGGAAGTTGTATAAATTTTAAAAACATATAAAATGACTGAGACATATAAAAACATTAAATTCAATACAGAACAACGTTCAATAACTATAACACTTTTAGAAGAACAAGTTCAAAAAGATAACGAATATATAAATTTTTATCATGAAAAACTTAATGGAGCTGGCTCTACTAAAGATGTTAGAGAGTGGACAGATTACATAAGAGAATTTAAAAATAGGATTAATAGTGTTAACGAGATAATTAAACAGCTCAAACACAATGAATATATAATTAAACATACTTTATAATGATACAAGAATATATAATAACTGGCGACGGCTATTACAACTCAAGAGTAGCCAGTCCAATATCTTTAGAACAAATTGGCGACGTAGAGTGGAAGAAAGGAGCTATCCATTTTAAAGGCACAGAAAAACAATTAGAAGTCTTTATAGATACTTTATTCGAAGACGAAACCTATTTTAAATATAGAGACCATTTTACTAAAGATGAATTTAATAACCTTAAAAGAATACCAATATTATGAGATCAACACACTTAACTAGAACACTAGACTATTTAAATGAATTTGGAAGCATTACAACATTAGATGCTTTTAGAGACTTAGGCAATACAAGATTGTCTTCAACTATATTTTTATTAAGAAAGAAAGGACATAAAATAGAATCTGATTCTGTTGACGTTCCAACTAGATGGATAGATAAAAATGGACATAAGAAGCTCACGCAAGTTGTTAGATATAGACTTGCATAAGCAAGAGAATATGTGTACCCCCTTTTATTTTTTCTTTAAATTCTTTACTAAAACTTTAAAGTCTTCTCGCATCGTTTTTATGTCATAAACTTTGTTATTGTTTTTGTCATAACTATAATATGCACCGAGCTTTAGTTTCTCTTTATAAATATTCATATTACAAATATATTAATTTATTTTACCATTCCAGCGTCCACCTTTTTCTAGTACCATAGGCAATAGCTTTGGCTGTCCGTTTATTATTATTCCACAGCCTAAGATCACTCTGGCACTATTTACCTTATTGTACGCATAGGCTCTGGAATTATCGTCTATCAAACAGCCTACCATCATTGACCAGTTTAAATTCATGGGATTGCTAGTGTAACCAATTTCAAAACTCGTATGGTAGTGACCTTGCAAAACGCACATTCCCATTTCTTTGGCTAACGCTAAGCCGTTCTTTTTCATTCCATGAGTCATAAACACAGTCTGTCCGTTGTTCATTGTGTGCTTATAGTCTGCATACCATTTCCAGCCTTTACCTACGCCAATAACTTCGTTGTAGTCTTTTAGCATATAGTTTGGTATTCCATGCGTTTTAGAACGCCTGTAAAGCATAGAGCCATGATTAGAGTGGACAAGTGTCATTTCTGGAAATATGTCTTCTAGCTCTTTAAAAACCTTACGAGCTTTTAGAGTTTCGTTATGTTGTGTGTCAAGAGTTTGCTCCTTCTCATGATATGAGAGTCCGTGGAAATCTGCCTCGTCTCCCACGTTCCAAATTAACGTTGGCTTGTAGTATTCTTTTATAGCTTTTAAAAAACGAATTGAGTCTTGGTGATGGTATGGAATATGCAAGTCAGAGATAACTAAAATTATCTCATTTTCTTTTTGTCTTGACTCTTTGACCTTGTCGTGTTCTGACTTGGTTAGCCTTAGACGATATGTTCTTTTATCTTTTATTTTCTTTTGATTTTCTCAATAGACCTTCCAGCAAAATAAGCTGAATAAACACATAATAAAAGTGTCTGATAAATTGGCACATAAGCTGGCGATATTTGAAACTCGCCAATGTTTCCGTCAAACACTGATATAACCACAAACACGAAGGTCAAAAAAATTAATGTTAGTGGTCTAATATTTGCTGGCAACCAACCAGCTTTAGCGTCAGCCTCCCAACGCCTTGTGACTTGTTGTTGTGCGTTAGACTCAGCGTTAGCTAAGATTTCACGCATTTTGTTTTTTAACGCTAGCTTTTCTTCTTTAGTTGTCACAACCTCGTCAATGATTTCTGAGGCGTTTCCAATTAATGATTTAAAGATTCCTTGTAGCATTATATTGATTTATATTCAATTAAAGGTCTATACTTAGTCTTATTGTTTTCGTCTTTGTAAGCCACTAAAGTCTGTCGTCTATTGTCTGTAACTTTCCAGCTTATATGAATCCATGCTGGAGAGTCTGTGTCTTTTTCTGCTGTTGGAGCTGGTGTTCCAAATTCTAAAATGCACTGATCGTAGTCTAAGTCTAACTCTATTAGTGCTTTATAGATTTTAAGATTGTCCATTTTACCACGATTAAAGTGTTGACAATCAATAGCCTCATAGCGACAATGTTGTGAATTGCTACTAGAACCAATAGCTTTTGAAAGTTGTGAGCTTCTATAACCGCTCGTTATTCTGATAGAGCCAGCGTAATTCCTTAGTGGCTGTAAAAGATGAGCGGCTAGAAGTCTTAATTTTATAATGCCTTCTTTTGTAGGCGTGTTGTCAATTCCAAGCCTTAAAGCTGTGTCAGACTTAGTCAATTCATGCAATGTAAAGTTTTTTGTAAGTCTCATTCAAATTTAGCTAAATAAATTTTATCAATTATTTCTTGCAAATCATTAATAGAAACGTCAAGCTCCATCATAATATTGGCTTCATATCTTGCAACCTCTATATTGTTGTCAAAAACTATAAGTGTTGGAACAGCTAGTATGTCGTGTTTTTCTTGCTCGTCTGGATTGTGACATATTACAACGTCTTCTTTTTCGCAATCTTTTAAGTCTACAATATTATAGTTATTGTCTGCGTTCCATTCACTATTGTAGTGAATCACTTTTACTTGAGCTATGCAAGAGCCTATTCCAAAAAACAATAAACCAAGTAATATGTAAGGTAGATTTCCCATTAGTCCATTTTATCTATTTTGTCTCTCAAATACTTCATGTCTTCCTTAATTTCTTTTACGTCTTCTTCTGTCGCTAAAATGGAAGACCTAATTAATTTGTCCTTTAGCTCAAACTCTTTTTCACTAATAGGCATTTTTGGCAACTCTCTTGCTTCTTCTATGTCAGCTTGTAGTGTAAACCACATACCAACTAAAGTAGCTATTAGCATTGATATTCCGCCAAGTGTTTTGACACTGACTTGAAACTTAGAGTCTTCGGAGATTTCTTTCATTTGTTGCAATTTTTATCACATTTCTTTCCAGAGAACTTTTCTACGCCACTAATTCCAAAACAACCCAGAACAACCCAGACAAAAGAATCATAAACAAACTCGTTTATAATTAAGTCTTTGCCTATCCAGCCAGTAAGTAAATCAGCAATCATTATTAAACACATTATTAAGAAAGCCACAAAACCAATTATAGCTTTTTCATTCCAGTTGTTGTTATCTTTAAATATATTCATTATAATTTATATTTTATTAAACCATTTTGTATGTAAATTCCTTCTGCTCTTTTTATGATTTTACCATTAAGATCATAAAGTAAGCCAGTATTTTTTGACTTGTCTAACAATTCTTGCATACCACTATTGCATGGTAGTCCAGTAACGCAATCAATATAGTCTGTTATAATGATTTCTTGAAACTCTACAATTGTGTCTGTTAGATATTCTGTTTGTATTATCGTATCTGTTTGTATTATTGGCACTTCTACATATACTGTGTCGCATTCATTTTGTGGAACACATTGTTCAATTGGCGTAGGCACTGCGTCTTGTTCGTCGCTTCCGTCAACGCAATCATTCCAGTTGTCGTTTAAATAAAACAAGCCACCAACACCATTAGGCACGCAACCCAAAGGACTATATTGCGTCCAGTTGCTAACGTCATCGCCACAATAAAAACCATTAGCTTCGGCACAAGCTATACATAATTCTTGAAAGTCATAGTCTTGTGAATAAGAAAACGTACTAATAAACAATAACAACAATAATTTTTTCATAGCTAAAAGATTAAATAATTAAAACCAAACTTGCTTTCATATATAGGTTTTCCCCAAACGTAGATGTGCTTGCCCTCAATAAAAAAACCTAAAGACTTATTTACTTTAAGTCCTAAAATAGCTCCAGAATCCCATTCTAAGCCATTTAAGGCACTATCTCCATACTCATAAGAGTATTCGTCCAAACCATAGTGAAAAGGCATTAGATTCGCCCAAATGTGAATCCAGTATTTTGGAGAGTATTTATAAAACGATAAACCAGCTACAAAGCTAATTTCTTTTTGCATACCTAATTTGTCAAGTTCTCTATTGTTAAAGTCTGCTATTGCTTGTCCAAAATAGTGTTTATAAAACTCGTCATTTGACGTTGCTATTAGTTCTTCGTTTTTATACCAGTGCCATCTACCATTTACAAGCTCGCTACTATATCCAAACTCCTCAGCTAGTTGTGAAAAAGATTGCTCTCCAGCAATCCAAAAGTCTTCAATCGGTGTATAGCCATACGGATCATGAACACGAAAAACAGCTCCAAAAGTAAAGTCAAAATTGCCTTTAGTTATTCTGAATCTTGCATCTGCTGAATTGTATCTAAGCTCTACTCTTTGATTGTCTATGTATTGTGCTTTAACAACAAAGCGTTTGCCTAAATATCGAAGCCAATAAGTTTGCTGAGTAAATATGTCACCGCGAGTACGAAGCAATGAATAATTAGCAAGGTACTCAAAACCAGTGCTATTGCCAATAAGAACATCGTCAGAACTACTCTTATTACTTTCGTTTCCATAATACCATGTAGTAAGTTTTTTCTCATAATCAAAACGTGCTTTTTTTCTTATTCCAATACTCAAATTGTAATCAAAAGGATTTATCTGTGTAACGTCTTGATAGCCTTTGTCAATAGAAATATAGTCTTGTCTTTCTACTATACTTGTATTTATATTCATAGAAGTATAAATAGTCGAATATTTAAAGAAGTCTATTTGACTAAACGATAAAAATGGAATTAATAAAAATAAATATTTTATCATAATAATTTAGTATAAGAATAAGTTACATAAACTTCCATAGTCCAACCACCATTAAAAGCTAAATTGCTCCACATTTCAAAAGGGCGGTTAACTGTTGAGCTACCAACATAAGTTCCGCTTGCACTAGGCGTTGCGGAAACTACATAAGACAAATCAGTTAATTTATTATTCATACAATCTCTAATTTGATTCCAATAAGTGCTGTCTGTCGATGAGTCGAAACCAAACATAAGATTATTACTAGATGTTTCAGTTGAGCCAGCTTTGGTGCAAAATACACTAACGCTTAGTGGTGTTACAAAATAACCACTTAAAGCTCCGACTAAAGTTTTTGGCGTAGTGTGTAAAGCCACAACCTCATTGTTAGCTAAAGAGAATTTGTCAGTTTGAATAACAAATTTTGTGTCAATTTTTTTTGATGTTCCAGCTGATGAGCCAGTTGTGTCGCTGACATCGACGACGTGAAATATATCGCCAGAGCCAGTCTGCATTTCCATAGCGGTTTTATCTGTGAGCCTTTGATTTGCCATAATCTGTTTTGTTTTTATTCAATTTTTTAATGTATTTTTTTAACTTTTTATAGTTAATTAAAGAAAACTTTGTATTGTATTTGCCTCTCATTAACATATATTTTTATAACCCATTCCAGACAATAATGCTTTTACTTCTATGTCATTAATATTAGTGTCCATGTTTATACCGCTGTAAAAGTTTCTAGTCGTTGGACTAATATCAGAGCCAGTGTTTGAATTGTATTCTGGAAAGAGTGATGTATTATTAGTTAAATAAGAAATCATTTGTTCGCGGTAAAACTGAGCCATGTCAAGAGCCGAATCAATGAGAGGCTGTATAGAATCATAACTTACTGATGAGCCTTGCTCGTTAGTCATTTCAACAATTGAGTGATTTACAGCTCTTAGACGTAGCACTGGATATAGAGTAGCGAGAGTATATTGGCAAAGACACTTGCTGACGTAATCTCTTAGCAAGATTAGATAGTTGCCAGCTGGTGTTCCAGCAACTTCTGTCTTTAGTTTTTCAAACAAGTCTGTTCCTAATACTGGCAAGATATATCTGTCTTGTGCTAATAAGACAACTGGGTGTATTAAGTTTGTGTCTACTGATTCAGAAATTGTAGTATTGTTTTTTAGTGTGTCCGCACTTATTAAGAGTGTATGTGTTACCGCCATAATTATTAGTTTAATTTATCCAACATTAGTTTTATAACTTCTTTCTTGTTCTTTTCGTGGCTTTAAGAATCCATGATTCTTCATTCTCCACGTTGTTTTTCTCATTTCAGCATCGTCTGGCATTGGCATCTTGCCACTTGCAAATTGTTGAGAAACTTCTCTAAAATTGTTTAGTGTTCCGTTTGGTAGATACTCTCCTTCTTGATATTCCTTCCCATCTGTATCAACAAACGTCATTCCTTTTGGCACTATACGTCTGAAATAGAACACTCGTTCCCATTTATGCTTACAATTAGCTCCTCCCTTGTAAAGTGCTATGTTGTATGTATTAGAACCACCAGCTCCAAAGCCTTTGTTAACAGCTTTTGTAGACGCTTTTTCTAAGTCTTCCATTCTATATAATGTTCCAGCTACCGACTTAGCAACCATCTTTTGACAGAAATCTCTACTAGATATTTGTCCAGTCCTTTTATCTACTGACAATGTTTGCGAGTATCTATACAACACTCTAAACATTCCTATATCGCTAGAGCTGTCAGCTACATTTGGTGTTCCAGCTGGAGCGTAAGCGAACTCGTGATAACGCTTGTCAATCTTGTCTTCATCTATTGAGTCAACGTGTGCCTCAAACCATTTGTCCTTGTCTAGTGTTAAGCCTATGTCGTCAAAAAACGAAATGTCTACATTGTCATCTTTTATAGCTTTTTCTTTAGAGCTTTTTTTAAACTCTGAAACGCTAGTGCTTATCTTTTTTTTTTTAAGGTTTCGCAAGATGTCTTTTAAGTTTTCAACTAATGGCTTAGGCTCTGGCGTATCTGCAAAGAATCTTTGTGCAACTTCTGGCGGTAGCTGTAAAAACTGAATTAAGAATACAATCGCTTGATCTTTGTTCAAAATTCCTTCTTGTACCTTAGCCACAATGTCTATTGCACTAGAAATTTGCGCGCCATTATATGAAGCCTCAACGTCTTGGACTACCTCTACTTCTTCTTTTGGCATTTCTTCATTTATTGGTTCTTCTATTACTTCTCCAGCTGGAGCTACTACTGTGTCTTCTACTGTGTCTTCTATGTCTACTCCTTCTGTCTGTTCGTCTATTGCGTCAATTATGTCTAAGTCTAAGAAGTCTGCTGGTTTCAGCGTTTTAAAGTATATGTCTAAACTATCTATTCCATTAATTCTAAATAGCTGATCCATTGATTCTAAAAGTGTAGCTTGAAACGGCTTAATACAAGTTGAATTGAATAGTGAATATGAGTCTCTTAGCTCGTCAGCATTGCTTCCAAAAGATGATTCAGCTTTCACGCCAAAAAGAAGTGGCGACGTTACTCTGTGCGATGTTAACACTTTTCGACTTACCTCAGTAGACAAGAATTGATATTTGTCGTCATTGTCTCCAGTGTTTAATGGCACAACTTCTGGTGTTGTTTCTTTGCCGTCGTTAAAAGTTATAATTAGTTTGCCACTATTTCCAGAGCCACTAAACTTTTCGTTAAGTTTACGCTCAACTTGTTGACGCTCCATATCGGTAGGTATTCCATTGGAAAAATTAACCATACAGCTAGGCATAAAGTTGTTGTCTATATTAGCTAAATGTAGTTCCGCAATTGACATATCTAATTGAATATAGTCAGTGCCACCAACATAGTCTGGTATGCCATAATAAAACGATTGAGGATTGTATTCCTTAACTTGCATTAGTTGACTTGTTTCTGTTCTGTCTTCTGGATTAAAAGCCTTAATAATTCTTGGCTTGTATTTTCTTATATTGCTCCAGTCATAACAATAGTAATACTCATTAACCTTGCCGTAGCCGTCAGCTTTACCAGAGCGTATGTATTGCGCTGGAATATGTTTTATTTCATGGATAGCCGTTTTAGCCTTATTCCAAATAACGTTGATGTAACACGTTCCAAATAGCTTTAAATCAAACGCCAAGTTTTTTATTGTGTTTCTACTTCCTGTTTTTAGTAGTTTATTAAACTTTAAATATTGTTCTTTTGCGTCGCCCTCTAGTTCGTCTTTGTCAACAACGTCTAGTCCTTGACAAGTGCTTTGCTGATCTCCAGCAATCATAGCTGAGACACCTTTTATAATAGCTGAGTTTATTCCAGAGCCAGTAAACAATTCAATTAAGTATTGTGGATATAAATTGTCTGCTCCAAAATAGATGTATTCTTTGTCGTCTTTTTCAACAATGTGTGGTATGTTATAATGTGCTAACTCAACCACAGATAAATTATATTTGTTTTTCTTTTTAGCCATTATACATAAGTGTTAGTTAAATAAACTTGTTGTTGTTGTGTGCTTTCATATTCTGTGTAATCAACAGCTTGATTTGTTGTTGTTGCATTATAAATATTCATTAATCCCATATAAGACAATTGCAAACCAGTTGCGTCTAAATTTGAAGAAGATGTGTTTTTATATATTTCCATATCATAAAGTCCATAAGGGAAGTCCTTATAGCCTACATAAATAACACCGACAGCTGGAGCATGAGTGCCAGTAGAATAAGATGTAGTAAATGTTATTTTAAAATATCTTTGTTTATATGTCAAATCTAAAGCCGTTGGAATAAACGTCATAGACTTGTTTGTTTCTTGACTTGTAATTTTAACTAAAGGTGTAAAAAATAATGGGCTATCTGTTGGATATAAATAACTATCAAAGAGATTTACATACATAATATTAGTGCTTCCAGCTTGTGCCAATCTGCTAACTTGTATCATATCTCTATAAAGTATTTGTCTATAACATCTGGCATAATTTCTTTTACAATTTTTAAATCGTTTTCGTTTAAGGCATTTATGTCAAAAATTATGTGATTCTCTTTGTATTCGTCTTTAATCTTCCAAGTCATTTTTGATCTTTACTTTTTTTACTTTTTGTTTTTCAAAATAGTTTGGATATTTTTCGGACAATGATTTAAGTCCATTTTGTCCAATCTCGCCAAGTGTTAGTTTATAACCTGTTGGCTTTACGTTTAGATATTCTTTTTTTACTACTATCATGACATTACTTTTTTATAAATATAAATATTTAGCTTTTGTTTACAAATAAAAAAGGCAACCGAAGTTGCCCTTTTTAAAAAACAGAATAGAAAACTATTTTAAGCTGGTGTTGTACCAGATGTTATTGTGATGTTTGCTGGCGTTGTAATCGAATCAAAAGGATAGCTCGCTTCTGCTGGATTGCCGCTTGATTTTGCAACAATATAGTTCTCAGTTTCTTGAGCTGTAAACGTTAAAGTAAAGCCAGAAAGGTCAGCCTTTCCAGTTCCCGTAGTCATAGCTCCCGCCGTTACACTGCAACCAAATCTAGTTCCCATAACAAAAACGTTGTCGTTAGCGTCTAAAACAAATACTTGACATCTACCTTTTAGTAAAATATCTAAAGCGTTTAAGTCTTCTTTGACAATTTTTTGCAATTGAACTTCTAAAGTTTGCTCATAAAATGATGTTCCATTTTCATCACTTGTTGTAAACGTTGATGTAAAACCAGATGTATTTGCTCTCAAGTCATATTTGAATAAAGTTAGCGTTCCAATCTCAGTTATTTCATTAGCTGAAAAAGTGAACTTATTAAACAAAGTTTCGTTGTATGGTAGCAAATAGATTTTGTTGATTCCCCCGATAGAATCCTTGCATGGAACGAGCCTGCCAGAACTGAGATCGCACGAGAAATCGTATTTTTTATTAGC
>CAACVF010000154.1_pt1 | contig 14852 bp, 6 predicted proteins | sample 2381781 | NCBI WGS metagenome assembly CAACVF01 (sample SAMEA5211967, study PRJEB30684) | marine metagenome | biome: Marine; feature: Epipelagic; material: Water | collected 2015-10-15 | depth 60 m | reverse complement strand
AGTCTTATCCCATTTACTTGATTCAAGAGATAATGTATTAAAAATAAAACTTGCAAATGCAAGTCCAAAAAAAGGAGTCAAAAATGGCAAATCCCCTCAAGGGCGAGATTGATATAGAACTAAGTGGTAAGTCTTACAGATGTAGGCTTACAGTAGATTCAATAATACGAATTGAAGATGAATTAGATGCTTCAATTATTGAATTAGCAATTAAGATTTCACAGGCAAAAGCTAAAATGAAAGAACTTGCTACTGTCTTAAAATATGCTTTAAGAAATGGTGGTAATGATATAGACGATAATGAAGTCAAGAGACTTATCTTTGATAATGGTATCGTTGCTCTTTCTACAATCGTAGCTAATATTATTACATTAACTCTTTCTGACCCTAACGAGAAATCTAAGGGAAAGCCCCAAGCAGTAGCACAAAAATAGAATGGAGAACATATATGGAAGTGTGTTTAGGTATGGTAGGAATGAAACCAAAGGACTTTTGGAATTCATCACCTCAAGAGATTTATGCTACTGTAGAAGGTTTTAGAAGTTTTAATTCTCCATCAGAAAGCGAAGAACCTATGTCTAAAGATAGGTTGAATGAGTTAATGGAGCTCTATCCTGATTAATGGCTTCCACAACAGTAGATGAACTTGTTGTAAAGATCAAAGCTGATGTCGGTCAGCTCAACAAGCAACTATCACAAATACAATCAAAATCAGGCACAGTAGGTAAACAAGCAGGTTCAAATCTAGCGACAATGGGTGCAGGAGCCGCTGGTGCATCAATGGGTTTGTCTAAGATGCTAACCCCCCTACTTAGTGTTGGTGCTGTATTTGCAGGTGCTCGTTTAGCTGGTGAAATTGCTACTGTTGGTTCTCGTTTTGAAGATTTACAAGATTCTCTGACACTCGTATTTGGTGGAGAGCAAAATGCACAACAAGCATTTAAGGAAATCAAGACATTTGCACAAACAACACCCTTTCAAATTGATGATGTCACTAAAGCATTTATAGGTCTTAAAAGTGCAGGTATAGAACCTACTACAGATATGTTGCAAACTTTTGCAGATACAGCTTCCGTTGCAACCGATACAAAAGGTACATTTGAAGCTCTTATAACATTCTTCCAAAGATCAGCTGCTGGTGGTGCATCACTTGTTGAATTGAACAGAATTAACGATAGAGGTATTGATATATTTGGAAGATTAGAAAAGGAAATAGGAAAATCAAGAACAGAATTATCTGAATTTGGTCAAACAGCAGAAGGTTCTAAAGTAATACAAGAAGCTCTCCTAAAAGTCTTAAAAAGAGATTTTGGTGGTGCTATGGCTTTGAAAATGGACAATCTATCTACTATGACTTCAAACATGACGATTGCTTTTAAAGATTTAGCAGATGAAGTTTTTAAAAGTGGTTTAGGAGATTTATTAAAAGGTATAACGACTCATCTTACAAATATGGCAATGGCAATTGGAAAATTACTTAGACAATTAAGAGGTGATCAGACAGTAGAAGATTTTTTAGGTTCAACAACAGTTGATCTAGGCCCAGAACCAGTTCATATAGGCAACATTGGTCGTACTCGTGAGAACCGAGAAAGGGAGATGACCCTAGAAGAAATAAGGACTGCATTGATACTTAAAAGAGATGAAAACCAAGCTAATATTGATTTACTAGCAAGTACACGAGCACATACAAGGGAAGGTGTGATTGGTAATATAGAAATGACACGTGGTTTTCAAAGAAACATATTTAATTTAGATCGTTTGATAAAACTTAAAGATAAGGAAATATTAGCACAAAAATTCTCTAACAAAACAACAAAAGAATTTACTTCTTTGTCAGTAGAGCAAGTAGAAATTAGACAAAAACTACAATCAATATTAGAAAAAAGTGTGCCAGAAATTGAAAAATTGAACAAATTACTGAAAGAAGTAGATCAGTTTTCAGGTTTAAAAAATAAAGATGGCGAACTATTATTTACAGATGCAGACTTAGAACAAATCAGAGCTTACATAGGAGAATTAATCGTACTTGAAGAAGAAGGAGAAAATACAGTCGGTGGTATTGAGCAAATGCAACAGGCTATTCAAAACCTTTCTACACAATTCACATCTAACTTCGTAGATTCACTTTTAACAGGTCAAGATGCTCTTAAATCATTCAGAGACTTTGCTAAAAGTATTGTTAATCAGATACTAACTATTTTCTTACAAATGGAAGTTGTAAACAGAATTTTAGCTGGAATTTTTCCAAATGCAGGAATTAGCTTTGGTGGGATATTACCAGAAAAGTCAACTCCAGATAGTGACCCTTTATTAGATATGTTAGGGAAAAATCGGTTTACTGGTGCTTTTGGTGGTGCTGGTGGTGGTGCTATGCACGTAGGTCAAGCACGACTTGTCGGTGAAAGAGGGCCTGAATTATTTATACCTCATGCTAATGGTACGTTACTTAACAACATGAATACTAAAAATGCTATGGGTGGTGGACAAGGTGTTGTTATAAATCAATCAGTAAACTTTGCTACAGGAGTTCAAGCTACTGTCAGAAATGAGGTATTACAGCTTATGCCACAAATTGCTACAGTCACAAAAGCAGCAGTTTCACAAAGTGCCGAAAGAAGTTTGAGATATAGAGGAAGTCTGAAAAATGCCTAGAACGATAGCAATGCCAACAACTCCAAATTTCGTTAGTAGTGATTTTAGATTAATTAGATCACAAGCAATAGTGCAATCCCCCTTCAGTTTCAAATATAAAACACAAGAATTTGATGGTGTATATTGGAATGCTGATGTTACTTTACCAGCAATGCGAAGGGCTACTGCTGTTAATTGGCAATCTTTCCTCATGCAATTAAAAGGGCAACAAAACTATTTTAAATTCGCTGACCCTGATGCTTTAGTGAATACAGGAACGTACAGCACTAGTCATTTAATAGCAGACCCACGAATTAACAATACAAACGTCACATTAAGTTTTAATGCTTCTACTTCTGTAATAACTGCTGGAACTGCATTAAATGGATTAGCTGTTGGTGATTTCTTTCATATAACAGGAGCAGTAAACCCTGACAATAATGGTACACATAAAATAACAGCAATAGCTGGTACTAATACACAATTTACTTCCGATAAAACTCTGGTAACAGAAAGCAGTACAGCAAGTTGCAAAGTAAGACAAAATATAAAAGGTGCAGAAGCCCTGTCCTTAGAAGCAAGTACAAATAGTGCTACAGGTACAATTAAAGTCGGTGATTACTTACAAATACAAGGCACAAGTTCAACAACTACAAATCCAGTACAACTTGTACAGGTAGTAGAAGATGCAACCGAAACATCTCAAGGTGGAAGTGCTTTGAATCATTTTTCTTTAAGAATAGAGCCAAAGCTAAGAGCTGATTTTGCAGATGGTAGTTTTGCAGTCTTTACTAATCCAAAAGGATTATTCAGGTTGGTTAGTCCTGAAATTGGTTGGTCAGCAGATCAGGTTTCAAATTATGGGATAAGTTTTTCATGTATTGAGGTTGTCTAAGTGGCTAGTAGGTTTGACAATTTAACAGCTTCACAAAAACTTTCTATACAGAAAAATATACAAGCAGATAACACAAGTGCATTTCTAGCTGTGCAATTAAAGTTTGATAGCGAGACTATTAGACTTTGGACAGGTACAGGAACTTTAGCTTTAGATAGCAATACTTATTTAGGAGCAGGAAATCTTCTTAATGTGAGTGCTGTTGAAGATGATAGTGAATTATCAAGTAAGGGTTTAGATATTTCACTTGCTGGAATGGACGAAAATATTGTCAACCTAGCTTTATCTGAAAATTACCAAAATAGACAAGTAACTGTTTTTATGGGTTTTCTATCTGGCAATAATGAAGTCGCTAGTAGTTTTATATTTTTCAGAGGAAGAATAATGAATATGTCTATTTCAGATGGGCCTTCTAATAATACTGTCAGTATTGAATGTGAAAACAGATTAGTAGATTTCGCTAGACCTTCTCAACTCAGATATACCAAAGCAAGTCAGCAAAACTTATTTCCGGGAGATAAAGGTTTAGATTTTGTGCAATCTCTACAAGAAGCAGATATAAATTGGGGGCCATCTAAAGCATCAGGTGGTGGCTCTGGTGGTGGTGGGGGTTCTGTCGGTGGAAATCCAATAGATGCAGAAAGGTCAATAAGGCAAGAATGAAAACAGATTGGGAAAACATACTATTTGATTATTTTGCAAAAGTTAAAGATCAAGGATTTGCATGGGGAAAGTGGGATTGTTGTAGGTTCGTAGATGGCTATATTCAAGCTGTAACAGAAGAAAGTGCAATACCGAAAGGATTAGACTGGTCTGATGAAACAACAGCTTTAAAAGCGATATCTGAGCTTGGTGATAATTTTCCACAAACCATAAATAATGTTTTTAAAAAGCTCAAATATAAACAGATCAAATTACCATATATAAGTGTTGGTGATATTGTCTTATTTAAAGAAGAAGAACATCTACTTGGTATATTTGATGGCACTTATATTCAAGGTATTGCTGATTCAGGTTTAGTACCAAAACCAATAACTTTGGCAAAACAAGTATGGAGAATCAATGGCTAGAGCAGTAGAAACAGCATTAAAAGCAGTTGCGATTACAGCATTAGTTTTAACTGGTGGTAACTTTTTATTAGTTGGATTAGGTGCTGGTGCTACTGGTGCTTTGGTTCTTGGCTCACCTGCTTTCTTTTCAACATTAGCAGTAACAGCAGTAGGTACATTTATTGGTTCGTTGTTATCTAAACCTTTATCAAATCCAACAGTAGAAAACTTCGGTTCTAAAGTCTCAAACATAAACCCTATCGCCCCAAGACAAATCGTATATGGACAAACGAAAGTTGGTGGCACAATCGTTTATGCGAAATCAAATGGAACTGATAATGCTTATCTAAATATTATTGTCGCTATAGCTGGACACGAAATTCAAAGTATAGAAAAAATATTTATTAATAAAAAAGAAGTAACTGCAACATCAGCGACAGAAGATAGTACAACAGTATTTACTGTCACAAATACAGATTTCGTAAACACAGAAAACTCTAATGCTTTTGCATCAGGTAGATTAATTAAATATGCCTTTGGTCTTGGTGCAGACAATCAAGAGATGAATGGTTTTACCATAGCAAATACGGACTTTACTGCTGACCATGATTTAAAAGGAATTGCTTATGTGCATTTCAAGATGACATATGATCAATCTAAACTCACTTCTTTACCTGAAATAAATTTTGAAATTAAAGGTAAAAAAGTATATGACCCACGTAGTAGCTCAACAGCATGGACAACAAACCCAGCTTTAATCGTTAGAGATATTCTGACCGATACTAGATTTGGTTTAAAAGCTATATCAAGTAACGACACTCTTAATGAGATAAATGATAATACATCAGCACTTGGAAACTTTGTCGCTGCAGCTAATGCTTGTGAAGTACAAGTCGCAGACAGTTCTGGTAGTAATCATAATAAATATACAGCTAATGGATTTTTTAATGCTTCTACAAGTGCTAGTGAATCTATACAAGGAGTTTTATCAAGTTGTGCTGGTAAAGTCACTTTTACCAATGGACAATTCAATGTCTTTGTCGGTGTAACTCAAACACCAAGTTTAACTATTACAGATGATGATTTAATTAAAGAAATTACAATCACAAATGCTACTTCACTTGGAAAACTACAGAATCAAATTAAACCAATCTTTGTTGATGCAAGTAATAAGTTTGTAGCTACAGATTCTCCTATCAGAAATACAGGTAAAGATTCAGGTGGTAATGCAGTAAATTATCTGAATATAGATACACCAACAGGAGAAAGCACAAGCAATTATAAGAAAGAAATGGAAGTGCAAATGCCTTTCGTTACCAATGATTCTCAAGCTCAAAGACTTGGACAACTCTCTTTAAATTACCAAAGAAGAACAAAGATTATTGAAGTTGCAACACATTTAAAATTTTTGGAATTAGTTCCCGGAAATTGGGTTTATGTTACCAACTCAAGATTAGATTTCTCTGCAAAGGTATTTGAAGTTTTAAGTGTAAATACCGAAGCACAATCAGGAGATAATCCATTTTTATTTTGTAGCTTAGTTTTAAAAGAAATTGATAATAGTGTTTTTGCTTTCAATACAGGAAGCGACTATCTGAGCTCAACAACAGGCACTATTTCAGATGATGGGGTAGTAACTATATCAGCACCTACATTAGCTTCTGATGGACTTGCACAAGGCAATACAAACGATAATGGCACTATTAAAAGCCATGTTGATGTGACTTGGACAAATGCAACTTCATCTTCTATTTATCAAACTGAAATACAATGGCGAGTAGGTGGAACATTTGGAACTCCTACATCTAGTGCAATTGTAGAAGCAGATCAAACCACATTCAGAATAGAAAATGCAGTCAGAGGGGCTCAATACTACGTCAGGGTTAGACACAAAACCATTTCAGCTCTTTCTAGTAGTTTTTCCACAGTAAGAAATATAACAATAGCTGGTGATACTACTGCTCCAAGTGTGCCATCAAGTCTATCGGCTTCTACTGGTTTACCACAAGCGATAAAAGTTCAATGGACAAATCCAAGTGATTCTGATTTGAGATCAGTCAAAGTATATAGAAAAACAGCAAACTCAAATCCTACAGATGATACAACTGTAGTCGCAACCATATCAGGAGAACCTAGCAAAATATCTACTATTTACAATGGGATAGATGATGGTCTGTCTTATGGTACAACATATTACTTTTGGGTCAGAGCAGTAGATTTCTCAGGCAATGAATCAGCTTTATCAAGTTCTGTCGCTGGTAACTTTATTAGAATAAGAGATGATGATTTTCAAGGTGTCGGTGGTGGTATCTTCTTCTTCAATCAATCAGGTAATAACAATGCCCCTAGTGATTCAACTTTCAATTCTCAAGAAGGTAGAAAGCCCAGAAACAACGATACTGTTATAAGTAAAAATACTTCATCAAATGCTACTGTTGCTTATAAGTATTCAGGACAAACTTCAGCAAGTGAAGGTGGTGGGGGTTCATTCTCAAGTCAAGGACAAGTATTTGGTACAGATGTTATACAAACTGATGGTGTAAATCTTGCTAACTTTATTGACCCTCAGGACAATGGTGGCAGATTAAGAGTTAAAAAATCCTTTCAAGTTTCAGGTGGTGGAAACAGTCAAAGGGTTTTCATGGATTTAGCTGGTTTTGATGATACTGGAAACCAAGTAAATATAACTGGTATTAATAACACAGCAAGTAATACAGCTAATGGTATCGGTATTGGGTTTTTTAATAATACTGTAGATAAAGCTACATTTAGTTTTTCACCAGCAACAGGCACTTCAGCAAGATTTAGACAACAAATAAATTGGAGTGATAGTTCTGTAACTTCACTTACTTTTAGTGGACGTTCTTCAAGTGGTTCGTTGGTAAACATTGCTCAGTTTCAAAATGATGGCACAAGTGTTGGGGCAACTTTTTATGGTGGAATATCCGTAGCTCAAGGCATAGCTCTTTCTAGCCATACTCCTAGCTCAACTACAAACAAACTTTATCAAGCATCAGGCACATTATTCTGGAATGGTAATCAGGTTGGTGTTGGAGCAATTACTTCTGTTACCAATATGGCAGATAACAGAATGATAACAGCTTCAGGAAGCAATTCTTTGAATGGTGAAGCTAATATGACCTTTGATGGTACAACTTTAGCTCTAACAGGGAATCAGACAATCTCAGGCAACCTGACAGTCTCAGGTACAACCACAACTATTGATACTACTAACCTAGATGTTAAAGACAAAAACATAACCCTTAATTTTGGTAGTGGCGATACTTCAGCAAATGCTAATGGTGCTGGAATTACCATACAAGATGCTGTAAGTGCTTCTACTGATGCAACTATTTTGTGGGATTCTTCTAATGACGAGTTTGATTTCTCACACAAAATTACAACACCATCTATACAAGCTTCAGGTGCTTCTACTATTGATGAACTTACAGTTTCTAATGATACAAATTTACAGGGTGGTGCAACTCTTAGTGGTGCTTTAAGTGTAACAAGTGATACCAGTAGTTTCATAAGAAATTCTACTGATAATGACCTTAAATTTACTTTTACTACAAATAACTCGTCAGATTTTGCACAACTTATTATGGACGGCAAAGATGGTGGAAGTGAAAAGTTTTTAATAGCTTATGGTTCTACTCATTCTTCAACTCCAAATATGTTGGCTCTCAAGTCTAATGATAGTTCAGCAGGTGCTATTGGATTTTTTACAAACTCACAAGAAAGAGGTAGGTTTGATGTGAATGGTCGTTTAGGTTTGGGAACTACCAGTCCAGATACTAATTTAGATATAACAGCATCAGGAGTGAATGGTTTGATTATGAACCAAGATACAGGAAATTCCGTTCTTTCATCAAGGTTATTTTTTAAAGATTCAACAAGAACAAATGCAATATTTAATGTAGCTGGAAGTTTAGACTTTAGGACAGGTGCTACGATTGGTTCTTCTAGTGGCACAAGTCGTATGTCTATAGATGGTTCAGGACACCTAGATTTAAAAACTGGTAATTACAGAGTTAATGGCACAACTGTAATAGACAGCAGTAGAAACCTAACCAATATTGGTACTATTTCTAGTGGTGCTATAACTTCATCAGGAACAATCACCTCAAGCTCTGCTAGTGGTTTTGTAGCTTCTTCTACTACAGGTACAGGTTTAACTACAAATAACTCCGTCTATTTGAGAGTTATAGCACCTGCTGTTGAATCAGGTCACACAACAAAACACGAACTGAGTATGGGTTGGTCAAGTGCTTATGACAGAACATATCAAGCACCTAAAATTGATGGTACTTTTGATTTTGCTGATGAATTTGGTTACAACTTTGCACAAGGTAACTGGTATTTTGAAAGCAGATTAAAGGTTGGTGCTTTGAATATAGGTGCAAATGAAGTAATAGATAACAGTAGAAACCTAACGAATATTAACGAAATAAGCCTAGCAAGTGAGCTTAATTTTACAGGAAATGGTAATAAAATTATTGATGTATCTACAAAAGCAAATAGTAATAATTTTAAAATAAGACACCACGACCCATCAGATAACTCTTTTGAAACAGCAATTCAATTTACTGCTGGTGGTGGGGCAGCAATAAATCATGCAGGTAGCACTAAACTAACCACAACTTCAACAGGTGTAGCTATAACAGGAACTTTAGCTGCAACAGCAGTCACAGGTGATGGTTCAGGCTTAACCAATATACCTACAGTTACAGTAAACAATAATGCTGATAACCGATTAATTACAGGTAGTGGAACAGCTAATACTTTAAATGCTGAGAGTACAGCTACATTTACAGCAGGAAGATTAACACTTGCAACTGCTTCAGGTGGTGGTCAAGGAAATCAACCAACACTAATACTGACCGATACTGATGCTACTTTACAACAAACCAGATTAAAACAAGTAGATGGAGTTACAACCTTAACTTCCCAAAATGGTTCAGGGGCAAGTGGTGCAATTAAGTTTGTTGGACTTTCTGGTGCTGGTAGTCAGACCAGTACAACTTATGGTGGCTTTGATGCTTCAGGTAACTTTGAGATTGGCACTACTGATGTGATAGATGCTAGTAGAAATGTTAATAATCTTGAATCTATCAATATGCCTGACAGTAAAAAAATAAAACTTGGAACAGGCAGCGATCTTCAAATCTATCACGATGGCACACATTCATATATAGAAGAAACTAATGGTTCTGGCAATCTTTACATTCGTGGCGAAAGTATAGATTTAAGGAGACAAGCTAATGGTGAACAATACATTTTAGCTCAACCTAATGGTGCAGTAACCCTGTTTTATGATGGCTCAAGCAAACTAGCCACAACTTCAACAGGTATAGATGTTGCTGGTTCAATAACAACAGACGATTACAGAACTGATGGCTCTAATGTCTTTTACCTAACAAGTGCTAGTGATTGGCGATTTAGGAAAACAAGTGGAACTGAACACGCAAGACTAACAGCAGCAGGACAATTTTTAATTAATCAAACTTCATCTAATGGAGACATTTTAGAAGTTACTGGTGATGCTAATGTTTTTGCAGGTAGATTGAATGGTAGCACTACAGGTGGTCAGAGTTATGGTTTAAGAATTAGAGCAGGTACAAACTCAACCGATAAAGGCTTATTGATAGAAAACACAGGTGGTACTGATTTATTTGCTGTTTGTGGTGATGGCACTATTGATATAGCAGGTACACAAATATTAGACAGCTCTCGTAACCTGACAAATATCGGTACTGTCGCTAGTGGTGCTATAACTTCATCAGGTACATTTACCCTTTCAGGAACAGGTACAGACAACGATTCTCATATGATTAATTTTGTTAATGGTGGTGGTGCAATCGCTAGAGACAATAATGACCTAGAGCTTCATGCTTATAATGCTATGGTCTTTGGAGTATCCAATACTTCATACCCAACATCAACTGAACGTATGCGAATAGACAGTTCAGGAAGATTGGGTATAGGAACGAATTCGCCTTCATTTGAATTAGATGTTGAGGGTAATATAGGTATGAGTGGCAACCTTTACCATAATGGCGACCACAATACTTATATAGGTTTTACAGCAGATACCCAAACATTTAGAACTGGTGGTACAGATAGAGTAACTATTAATAATACTGGAGTTGGCATAGGAACTACTTCGCCTAGTTCTAAGTTAGATTTAACAGGTTCAGGAACAACACAAATAGAGTTTAACAATACTGGACAATCATCAACATCTTATGTTGGTAATGATGCTACAGGTTTATTTGTTGGTACTACAACTAATCATCCAATTAGAATGTCTACAAACAACACGGAAGCCATAAGAATAGATACCTCACAACGAGTAGGGATAGGCACTTCGTCACCTTCAAGACAACTAACAGTACAAAATTCTGGGAATGCTGTTGCATCTTTTGTATCAGGAACGAGTAGTTTGGTTCAGTTAGCTTTAGGCGATACTGATGACGATAATTATGCACAAATACTGTTAGATAATTCTGCTAATAAATTACAAATACAAAATGGTGGTGGGGGTGCTATTGGCAATAGAGGAATTACTTTAGATTCTTCTGAACGAGTAGGTATAGGCACTTCGTCACCAGCAACAAAGTTAGAAGTTGCAGGAAATATAACTTTACCTTCTGATGGTCAAATAAAATTTAGAGGTACAAATCATTATCCAAGAATCTTTGCATCAAGTAATAATCTTTTAGTAAATGTAGATAATGGTTCTGGCACAAACTTTACAGCATTAACTATTGATAATGGTGGTACTACTACCCTAAAAGGTGGTACAGCAGATACTTCAGATCATACTTTAATTGTTAGAAATTCATCTAACACCTCGCTATTCAGTATTAGAAATGATGGTCGTATTGATCTTGGTGGTAGTCAGATATTTGATATTTCTAGGAATATGTCAAATATCGGTACTATCAGTAGTGGCAACATAACTACAAGTGGCTCTTCACCTACTAACACACTACAAGATTCAGATGGTACGAATCAGCTTTCTACTTTGGCACAAGATGGTGGTAGTTTTATTCTTACTGCTAGAAACAATACAAGTAACGGCAACATCATATTCAAAGGAAATAATGGTAGTAGTGTTTCTGAATATGGCAGATTCAATAGTTCAGGAAATTTTTCCTCAGAAGGTAATGTGACAGTTGGAAGTGCTTTAAAAATGGGAAGCACAACAGTTATAGACAGCTCAAGAAACTTAACAAACCTAGAATCTATTGTTATGCCTGATAATAAAGTTATCAAAATTGGTACAGATTTAGACCTTCAGTTGCTACACGATGGGTCAAACTCAATAATAAAAAATGTTGCTACAGGAAACTTAATTATAAGAAATGCAGTAGATGATGGAGATATTATCTTGCAATCAGATGATGGAAGTGGTGGTCTCACAAATTATATAACCTTAGATGGTAGCGAAGCACTAACAAAATTCGGACAAGATGCAAAATTTAATGATAACAAAGTCTTAAAATTTGGAGATAGTAACGATTTACGAATCTATCACAACGGCTCTCATTCTTATATAGACGATACTGGAACTGGCAATCTCTATATAAGAGCCAATAATTTAAGACTACAGAAATATACAGGTGAAACTTATATAAGTGCTGATGCTGATGGTGCAGTTGGTCTTAGATACGATAGTGTAGAGAAACTAGCCACAACCTCAAGTGGTGTCAGCATTACAGGTGGCTTAACGACATCAGGTGCTTCTACTATTGATGAACTTACAGTTTCTAATGATACAAATTTACAGGGTGGTGCTTCTTTTGGTGGAGATGCTTCTTTTGGCGATAACAATAAAGCTAAGTTTGGTACTGGGAGTGATCTACAGATTTACCACGATGGTTCTAATAGTTTTATTCAAGATGCAGGAACAGGCACACTTAGAATATTAAGTGATGATGTCAGAATAATGAACGCAGCAGGTACAGAAATATCTGCACAGTTTATTCAAGATGGTGAAGCAAGATTAAAGTACGACAATGTAACTAAACTAGCTACCAAATCAACAGGTATAGATGTTACAGGTTCAACTATAACAGATGGAATTACTTCAGATGGCACAGTTAATTTAAGTTCAGGCAATCTACAAATAGCAGGTACAAATGTCATTTTAAACAGCAGAGAGATAAGAAATGTAACTGCTCTAAAGATGAATGACAACAATAAGATTCTGCTAGGTACTAGCCAAGATTTAGAAATCTATCACGACAGTAATAATAGTTACATTACAGATAGTGGTACTGGTAATCTTAGGATTGGTGGCACACAAGTAGATATACTTAATCCTGATTCTAATGAGTTTAAAGCAAGATTCAAAACTGATGGTGCTGTAGAGCTTTATTACGACAACAGTAAGAAGTTTGAAACTGTAAGTAGTGGTGTACTTATACCATTAGGTCAAAGTTATTGGATAGGTGCTACATCTGATGCTGGTGATAGAGGTAGATTTCATGCTTCTAGTGGCAACTTATTTATTGATTGGGGGTCTGCTGGTACTTTATCTTTCCGATCAGGCTCAAATAGTTCAGCAAACAGAGCAACCTTAGATAGCTCTGGTAATTTTAATGCGATTGGTAGTTACCAGTTAAATGGCACAACAATTGTAGATAGCTCAAGAAACCTTACTAATATTGGTACAGGTTCTTTTAGTGACAAAGTCACATTAAGTGGCACTACAGATGAAATATTAACTCTTAATTCTACTGATAATGGTGCTATTTATATGTCCTTTGAAAGAGGGTTTGATCGTCATGCTTATGTGGGTTTTGGTGGTAGTAGTGATGCTTTTTATATTGCAAATGAAGAATCTGGTGGGTCAGTTATAATTACTAGTGGTAATTCTACTGCTTTAACACTTAATAGCTCACAAAATGCTACTTTTGAAAATACTGTAGATGTGAAATCACAAAGCTCTTTACTCCAAAGATGGTTTGAGGGTTCAACAGAAGTTGGCAGAGCTATCGGGGTTTCTAGTACACTCATGGCAATAGGAAGTGGCGACACAGGTGTGTTGTTCAATGCAAATGTAAATGCAGTTTATCCTTGGCAACCAACAACAAATGCTGGATTAGACAATACAGTTGATCTTGGTATTTCTAGCAGAAAATGGCGAGATATTTATTTTAGTGGCAATCTAAAAGTTGGCTCAACAACAGTTATAGACAGTTCTAGAAATCTAACCAATATCGGTACTATCAGTAGTGGCAATATTACAGCGACAAGATTAGTTTCTGATGCAGGGAATAATTATAGTCAAGTAAAACTCTCAGGCGATAATGGCACTAATGGTAATTCTTATAGATTCTCATTAAACAACAACAATACTTTATTGTTGCAAAGAAGTACCGATAATTTTGCTGCTAATGCCACATTAGCTCTAACAATAGATAGCTCACAAAATGCCACCTTTGCAGGTGTGGTTACTGCACCAAACTTTACATCTAATGGTGACATTACTATATCTGAGCCAACACCTAAACTTAGATTAACCGATACTGATACTGGTGCTGATTCTGATATATCTGGTAGTTCTTCAAATGGTTCTTTATTCTTATCTGCCGATACAAACAACGAAGTAGCCAATACAGTTCTAGCTTTTCAAGTTGATGGGGCAACCAAAGCATACATAGGAACTGATGGACTATATACCCAGACAGGATCAAGCTCAAGCAAGATTCTAGATAACAGCACAAGAAACCTAACTAATATTGGTACTATTTCTGCTGGTGTTTTTACAACTAATGCTAATACTGGCACATTCTCAAATTCTACTGGTACTTTTCCTTTAGTCACTTCCACAGTATATGACTACACAGCTAAATTTGAATCAACAGATGCTAATGCTTTCATTATCCTTGAGGATAATTCTTCTACAAATAATGCTAACAGAATAGGTGTAACAGGTAACGATATGAAACTTGTTACAAATGCGACAACTGCTCTTACTCTTAATAGTTCACAAAATGCCACTTTTGCAGGTCATATTTTTATGGCTCAACAAAAAACAATAAATTTTGGTGGATTAGCTTTTGCACGAATGAATGCAAGTGGTAATTTTGAATTAGGCGATATAGATGATGATGATAGAGAGGTAAAAATAAATGGTTTTGCTGGTACATCACAAATCAATATGGGAGATGGCTCTGTAGCTATTACAGGTGCTTTATCCAAATCATCAGGCTCATTTAAGATAGATCACCCACTTAAACCTGACACACATCATTTAGTTC
>CAACVF010000152.1_pt1 | contig 14938 bp, 20 predicted proteins | sample 2381781 | NCBI WGS metagenome assembly CAACVF01 (sample SAMEA5211967, study PRJEB30684) | marine metagenome | biome: Marine; feature: Epipelagic; material: Water | collected 2015-10-15 | depth 60 m | reverse complement strand
GGCTCGGTTGTATATCCCCCCACGCCTATTAATGCTTTCGGAAACTCGGCGGCGGTTCATATCTACTTTCTCCATTCTTTCTTTCTTTTATTTCATAGCTGATTATATCCCCATAAGTTGTATTTTCTCTCATAACAGGTTCGCCGACGTATTTCGGCTCCGGCTCCGGCTCCGGCTCCGGCTCGGCTCCATGAATTACTGATGTAGGAAGAGGAGGATCATATTTAACATCTTCCAATCTATCTATTTGAGAGTAAAGCCCCCCTTTATTACTATTTTTAGGTTTGATTTCTCTTACTACTGATGTTGGTAATGGTGGATCGTATTTTTTATTTTTATATCCTAACTCTAATGCTTTTTTTCCTCCTACAATTCCATATAAATCTAATTTTTCTTTACTTATATCAGCGTCTTTATTTACTATCAAATTTTCTTTAATAAATTTATGTTTATGAGAACTTAAATCATAAAAGGGTAATTTTTCATAAAATACATAAATCATCTCGTGCTTCCTCATCGGCATCTTTTTAGCACATAAGAATCCTGCAGGAGCGGATTTAACCCATACAATATCATATCTAAAATAACACTTCTTTGGTGCTGATTGAATTAAATCAACGCCAAATTTAGTAGTAGTGGTAAAAAATATTGGAGTATGCAGTTTTTTGATTCTCATAATCTCAACCCAGAATGTTTCTAAATCTATTTTACAATCCCACTTGCAGGAAGTTTGGCCGTAAGGTAAATCACAGAATATTAAATCAACTGAATCATCTTCAATATTTTTCATCTCATTCAAACAATCGCCATTATAAATTTTCATTATAATATATAATATAAAAAAATATTACTCGCTTTCCTCAAAATCACTTTCATGATCGCTTAAATTAGGTTCTCTATGGATTTCAATCGGCATAGCTGTAATGGGGGTATCATCAACTCTCTGATTTTGTCTATTTACGAGTAATATAATTTCATCAAAAAATTTTAATAATATATCGGAATCTTTGATCCTTTTTTTAATTTCTTTTACTTCAATCACATTATTTAAATCAATCTTCTCCATTATTATTTTATAAAAAGAAATTAATTTGAGAAGGTAACCATCCCATTCGCATTAAAATAATAATGCTGATCGTAGATAATCCATATATGGACGTTCTTATTTTCTACGCCAGAACCGGCTGCATTAATATTTAAGATAAGATTGGATTCCTGGCTTAATGTCTGTGTATCAACACCGGCCTCTAACGCTTCATGTTGAAAGCTGGTAGTATCTAAACCAAAGGGACAGAAGCATTGAACGGTATTACTCGCCGGAGCGATAGTAGCACCGGCACCATTCCCATTATCACCATCGCCCATACCTGCCGTATTTGTTCCATAGGTAATAGTATTAAGGCGGCCTGTGGGATTAACAAATCCTAGAGTGCCGAAGGCTTTAGCCAATTCCAGCGTAGATTCACTTCTTACCCTGGAGGCCAGGGCCCCAGCCGCCGCCGAGTTTCCGAAAGCATTAATAGGCGTGGGGGGATATACAACCGAGCCCACCTTGAGTTGATAAGAATCAACATTAGCACAACCGGCAAAACTCATATTATAAATATTATCCAGTGCCATACCACCGGCACCATTCGTAATATCATCGCTCTGTGCGATCCAGAATAAAGAATTTATACTTCTCTTACGAGAGGGCATTCTTACGACGTGTTCGCCTGTGGAAGCACCAGGGAGAAGCCCCTGCGTATGTTCCCAGTCCTGGCCGGATAGAGCTAATTGGCCGCCCATCATGGTCTGGGTTTGGCGGATCTGTTCTATTACATCGCGGCCGACTTCAATCAATTGAGCGGTATACGATATTTTCTGTATCCTTATGTCCGTGGGGTTAGGAGCCGCCGACCAGACACCAAGATTCTCTGGTGCGGTTAGTAGTAATGAAAGAGTAATGGGAGCGTCTTGGCGGACAAGAGGTAGAGGAATTAATTTATCTTGAGTAAAGAGGCCGCTCGTAATCGGCATGGTAACGCGATAGGGAACTTCCGCACCAGCAGCCGCATTAGGAACCTGGGTATTAATATTATGTTTATTATTAGAATAAGAGTCACCGGCTAAACCAGCCGCCGCCGGAGCTACGGCCCCTGCAGCACCAGCCCCTCCATTATAACCCCTCTGGCCCTGTGTTAAACTTTCGGATGTTTTACCATTAACGCTTACTTGAACCGGATCAATTATAGATGCATGGAGGCGATTGTATCCTTGTAATTCAGATAAGACGCGGCCTCCTTGTTCTACGCGAACTGTATCAAAAAAGAGAGCACCACCACCAGCATCTAATCCTAGTGTCTGGAGAGCATTAGTATTTACAAACTCAAATTCTAAATAAGAATGTTGAGCGTCCAATAAACTATTTACCGACGCGATTTCAATACGAATCTCGCGAGAGCCACCTGAATTAAAGGAGGTTCCATTCTGTGGATAGAATCGTCTACGACGAGCTATAGCCGGAACAGATAAGGGTAACACATCTTGGTAATTGATTGATGAGGGTAAAGTTCTTTCCATTATTTTATAGTATAATGGATAAAAAAAAAATATATTATTAAATTTTAGTTTTTTAAATTATCTGATAAGGATGATTTGATGTAAATATTCCGCTCTTGAAAAGGCCGTATATAACATCTTCAAAGATCTCATCTTATTCATATCAATAAATAATTTATCTTTAGCTGTTTCTCCTTGAATGGAATGAATCGTGAATGCGTGGCGTTTTTCATTCTTAATACCTTTGATGTGATGATATATTATATCTCCGTTGGAATAATCCAGAGTATTTTCAAGAACTATATATTTTTCTAAATCTTTATATTTATCAGTAAAATAATCCTTTGTTTTATGAGTAGGACAAATAATTAAATCTTTAATATCATAATCCATCTTATCTTTCTCTATAACATCAATCCCAAATATTTGAGAATGATCGCCTCCTATGATAAAATCTTTCCCTTCTTTAATTTTTTCTCTCATGAAATCTAATCTCTTTTTTAATTTATTGCACTTGCATCGCCGGTTTATTTTATGTTCTACCACAATCATATCATCATCTATTTTAAATTCTTTCCCCTCAACCGGAGGTAATTGATACCCTAAATCTCCACAGAAGATAATTTTATGATTATCAAATCTTTCCATAATATCATTCTTGGCTTCATCGCTTAACATACTAATCTCATCAATAATAATTGTGGAATATTTATTATAAATTGGCCGCCACTTATCTGGATCATTATCAAGGAGCCATGCCACCACGCTTGTATTTACATTATATTCTCTGGCTTTATTTCTTGATAATTTCCATGAAGGAGCTACATATAAAATTGAGCACAATCCATCATCAGTTAAATTTTTATGTGTTTTTCCACATCCCCCTGCACCTATGTGTAATTCATAATTATGATGAGGCCTTGATTCAGGATATTCATATTCATCCTTACAATTATATTGATCCTTTACAAAATAATCCGTTTCAATCCAATCCATCGTTTTTTTCTCTTTTTTTCTAAATAAAGGAGTAATATCTACATCGCCTTCATAATATATTCCATCAACCTGAACGGCTATAATATTATTTATATTATTAAATTTTGTTAATTGATTGATTAAATTAATCCTTGCGTAAGAAGTAATGAAAGAGGCGATTTGATATTGATGATAAACTTTTTTCTTCTTATATTCAATAATTCCAGTTCCAGCATAATCATTAAATCTTATATCAATCTCCTCATTATGATTATGATTCAATTCAGCGAATTCTATATCTTTGCAATCAAAATTATATCTTGTTTTAAAATTCATCATCATAGTTGTGCCATACCAGCGACAATAATGGCTCACCCCATCTTCTTTTTCATACATCGCAGGAGTAAAATCAATATTAATTCCCTGGCCCCAGGCCCCTCCTATAATATCAAAAGTAATTCCCATTGATTGATAATATTTAAGTTCAGGAGAAGGATAAGCGTTACAATCATGAAGCACCTTTAATTTTTCAATAAGTTTATTACCATTAAAATTAATATTTGTAATCTGGTAGATTCCTAGAGCTACAATCTTATCAGTTTTCCTGAAATCTGTAATCTTCCCTAAATATCCTTCATAAAAATCGCAATCAGCACCGCGAGTATAAGATTTTTTCATATCTATGTGATGAATTAAATTCTCATCAAGATTATCATAATAATCTTCCTCGCATAAGAGAATGGATTGATTGCACTGGCAGTTATGTTGTAAAAACTGGCTCAATTGAGGATTATCATAATATTCAATCTTGAAAGCGTTTAAATTATTATTTTCTTCAAACTCTTTGAGAGCTCCTCTATATCCTTCATCTTCTTTTAATTTATAAATTTTATTGAGAGTATTTACCTGTGTTATACCAGATTTACAAGATTTCCACATCCTAAAATCTTTTTCATCATTAAATATTTTATGTAATTCTTTTTTATCTACCTCTTCATATTCAGTAAGAGTTTTAACTTCATTCAAATCAATATGATTTAATCTTGTGTTGAGATATTTAAAAATCTTTTTTGGTTTCTTCTGGCTCCTTATATCAATAAATTTTGTTTTATTATTTATTGTGCTTGGTAGATCAATCTCAATACCAATTTGGAGTTTATTGCATATTTCAGCGATTCTATCTTCAGGAACCCCCTTTATAAATTCTTTTTCATATTTATCACAATCCTTAATCATCTTTGAATAATTATATTTAGCACTCTTGCTTTTCGCATCATCAAGCTTCTCTCCGGCCCATTCCCTGATAGGTTTTAATAAACAATTAGTAATCCCCTCCATGAAATATTGCTGGTAATTTTGTTGATTAACTTTATCCAGTTTTAAAATTAATAATTGAGCTTGGAAATTAGGTTCCAATCCATCATTCATAGCTGGGGAGAAAGCCATGATTTCACTATCTATCATGAAGAAATAGGAAAATTCATCCCACCAGCCGCTAAATCCCTCGCCAAGCTTGGGAATATCTTCTATTGTATCGTGTTCCACCATGGCCCCATCATTCGTGTATTTAAGGGCGAATTTTATTGTTTGTCCTGCGTAAGATCTAATAATATTTAGTAAATAGCTCCATGCTGGTTGAATTACTTGATTATAAGTAATCCGGCGAACATTAGAAAAATCTTTAATAATCTTAATTCTTCTAAATCTTCCAGTTTCTTTATTATAATTTAAATTAGGGGGGAGGATAGTATCCGGTTCAGACCCCATATCATCAATATATAATTTATAAATCCTCTTAGCAGTAAGACCGTAAGGATTAATTTTAACATCTTTATCCGTAAAAGGATTATAAATTGAGATTTTGTTATTCATATTATATATAATATATATATTTTATTTCTTTATATATTGTTATTTTAACAAAAAAGAAATAAAACAAATCCTTAAATAAAGTTTCAAATTTAATATTTCTTAAATATATATGACAGAAAATAAACCTCTTAAAATCAAGGACAGCGATTTAAGATATACTACAAAAACCACTTTTGATGAAATTAAAAAATTAACAGGGGAAGATTTTAGTAAGGCCTATGATCCCACGCCGGTAAATCCTAAAAAAGATGCTTTTAAATTAAATTGGATTGCTCCTAAAATCTGGTTAAATCCTCCGTTTTCAAAAGCCAGATTTTTCGTTAAAAAATTAATGGATGAGATGGATAAGAATAAAACTATTAAAAAAGCCGCGATAATTCTACCATGGTATTTTGTGGAAAATTATGCAGGAAGGGTAACATCAGGGGCCAAGTGGTGGCCATCTTTAAGAAAAAGAATGACTCCATATAATTATAAAAGATTTCATCTTGGAAATCAGCCGTTTAAAAGGCCAGATGGAAAAGAAATAATGGTAAGGGTGTATGCTATATATTTATCGCGTTAATAAGTAAAGAACCATCCTCTACTTAATGATTCTTGTTTTTTTACTTGATTATTTAATATTTCATCTTCTTGTTTTTGTTTTTCTTTAATGGCTTGTTTAATTACTATCAGATCGCTTTTAATACAGCCTACATCAAATTTAATTTGATTTAAAGTTCTTTTAATATCTTCCGTGGTATCTTGAATACGCTCAATTGGACGAACAGCTGGAAGATCGTGGAAATTACTCATCCTTATTATTATTAAGAGAAGATTTATATATCTTCTCAATTTCTATTTTAGGAAAATATTTAAACTCATGATATTTTTTAACATTCTTTTTATTACTTGATATATCAGCTACCTGATTATAGGTTAAACCTAATTCAGTAGACAGCTCTTTAAGATTCTTATATTCTTTATTTAATAATATTATATTTTGTTGTGGATGATAAATTTTACAAATAAACTTCATTCTTATATAATATATATTATATTATTTTAAGTATTGTTTTTTTAACAAAAAGGATTTGTCTGATAAAGAACACAGCTGTTTAATATACCTCTGGCTTTAATTAATCCATGGAACCAATTAGAAATATTTCGTGGATCTATATCTAAAACATAGCCCATCTCTTTGATTGTCTTAAATTCCATAATTTTTAATAAATCTTTTTTCTCCGGATCTTCAAATAACCATAAAACCCAGTTACGTTTTTTCATTATATTATATAATATAATATAATTATCTTGTTAATTTAATATATCCTCCGCGGATGTGATCGCTGGTAGAAGTGGTATAAATTTTAATTAACATAATTTTATCACTCGCACCAGCCATGGTAGTTGTTAAAGTTTGTTCGCTGTTTGTAGTTATTGTGCCGAGAGAGGTGAAACCTGTAGAACCATAGGTAGTTATACTCGCGACAGTAATAGTTCTACTTACAGATGATCCGGCTGAATTGGTAACATCAATTCTTACCGCTGTGGCCGTATAATTATTTGGAATAATAAAATATCCACAAACTTCTAAGGATGAAGTTAATACTCTTATAGTTCCGTGTATCTTTGTAGATAAATCATCTTCAACCCCTATATTAAAATAACTTGAATCATCATTAGGATAAAAATTACCCATCTCAATACTCATTCTTAAATCTCCTGCATAATCAAAAACATTCGGAGGATGAATAATATTCGTGGAACTACTTAAATCAAGATTAGTTGGAAAAGAATCTAAATTTATCGTATCTGGATTGGTTGTTGTATCTATTGTAATATTGGCTCCACCTTGATACGTTGTATCTGTATCAGTTGAACTTATAGTTACGGCATAGGATCCATCATAAGTAGTAACAGGAAAACCACCTGATAAAAAACTTACATTCGCTCCAGCTGTAAGCGTATTAGGAACTTTTAATACTTGATTTTGTGCTCCTGTCCCACCAGAATTATTGATAGTGGTTCCATCATTATCAGTAAGAAAAGCGTTCCCTATTAATTTCATACCGGAAGAAGCTGTATAAGTAGTTGAAGCAGCATTGATTGTATCAGCGACACCGCCGTCCCATGATGGATTACCAGAAGAATAAGTAATATTGGTTCCAGCTGTTAAAGAGTTAGGGACTACAGCACTATTGGAGCCCCAGTCCGCTGCGGCCCCTTCTCCTCCTGATAATAATACTTGTCCCTGTGTTCCAGGATTTAAAGTATCTCCAACTCGTATTGATGTCTGAATATTTACATCGGTAAAATTACCAGTTTCCATTCCTGTAATTGAAGCCATTATATATATATTAATAATATATTATTTACCATAATATTTTATGGCTCCAATATTTAGCTGTATCTTTAGAAGTAGCCTTACCGTGTCGTGCATAGTAAGATTTCCGTCTTTTAGGATCACCATGATCCAAGTGGGAGTAATGTCCTAGTTTATCTTTAAACTGCCCATAACGAGAATCACCAAAGTGGATTAATTTACCTCCTTTAACATATACCGAATACTTTTTATTTTTCGCCTTACTTTTGAAGGGTTTATACAATTCCATTATATATATATTAATATATTATTTCGCAAGATTTTTTACAAACATTGCTCTCCTAAAAGTTGTTAATGATGGATTATATTTACTTTTTTTATCTCTATAATTCTTTATCACATAATCAGCATACGCATCAACCGACATACCTTTCGCCTTGGCTTGTCTGGTAAAGGCCCCCTCTTTCAAATTCTTATAAGGATTTCCGTTCTTTGATTTTTTCGGCATTCTTTATATTGATAATTATATTATTTTGGTGGAATCATGATGCCACTATTTTTATATAAAATATTATAAGGAAAATCAAACTCCTGGCAATAGGTTTCCCATGGACGAACACAATCATTCAGAGAAGGGCAATAACTATATCCACAGCTCGTGCAACAACTATCTTTAACTGCAAGTCCATCAAGTAATAAATCAATCGGTTTCTCTTGAGGGATAGGGATAGACCAAATTACAGGAAGACCAAATAAACATCGTATAACATTCTTCATTATTATAATTATAATATATATAAATATATAATGGTAAAAGTTTTGGAATTATTTAGTGGAACCGGATCAGTTGGTAAGTGTTGTCAACAAGTGGGCTGGGATGTCATATCAGTTGATTCATTATTACCAGCCGACCATCAAGTTGATATAATGGATTTTGATTATAAACAATATCCCAAGGATGAATTTGATATAGTCTGGGCCAGTCCTCCGTGCACACAATACAGCAAGGCGAAATCAAGAGGGGAAAGGGATATACAGGGGGCAAATAAGATTGTTTTGAAAGCATTAGAAATAATTAAATATTTTGATTGTGAATATTGGTTCCTTGAAAACCCTCAAACAGGTAAATTAAAAGAACAGGATTTTATAAAAAATTTACCCTTTGTGGATTGTGATTATTGTATGTATGGAAAACCATATAGAAAAAGAACAAGAATATGGACTAATAAAAAAGTAGAATTATTATTATGTAATAAAAATTGTGGTTCTTTTATTGATGGAAAACATATTGGTAGTTGTGGAACTGGTGGGAAAGGTCAAGGACATAAAAGAAGTTATTCAGACAAAACATATTCTCTTGAAGAAAAATATTCTATACCAGAAAATTTAATCTTTTCTTTATTTTTAGATTAATTAAAATTATTTTACTTGATGTAAAAAAAATATATACGATAATATAAAAAGAATGGAAGATATTGAAAACGAATTGGAACAAAAGAATATTGAGAGAGTGGAGGCTAATATTGTAGAAGTGGAGCCGGAGCCGGAGCCTGAGCCAAAACCAAAGAAGACGAAAAAAGTAAGGAGCCAAGCACAGATTGAAGCGTTTGAGAGAGCTAAATTAAAGAGGGCTGAAAATATTAAGAAAAGAAAGGAAGAAGCTGCAAAAAAGAAATTAGAAAAGAAAGCCACAAAAACAGAAATTAAAGAGAGAGTAAAAGAAGAAATAACAAAAGCGAAAGAAGTAAAAAAGATTATTCAAGAGGAGCCGCGGCCCCAGGCCCCCTTACAAAGACAATTTTCCGTAAGGGATGAACCACGAGATCAAGTAGTCCAGAATCATTATTATTATTATGGAACGCCTCCACCTCAACCTCATGAAGAACCACAGAGAACCAGTAGAAAGAAGAAAGGGAAGAAGGTAAAAAGACCACCTACTCCTAGTAGTTCGGAAGAAGAACAAAGTGATGTAGAAGAACCAGAATCTTATAAGGAACAATATAGAGAGCCGGAACCAGCCGTTTATTATGAAGAACCTAAAAAGCCAAAATTTAAATTTCAATTCGTATAAAATATATTCTATAATATAAATAATGTCTTATACTCCTGAAGAGATTAAAGCAGCTAAAAAGAGAGGGCCAGAACGCCATCTATCCAAGAAATATAATTTCGCAGGGCCAGGAACAGAATATGCCGCCAGAATGAAAGGTTCTGATTATTATGAAGGATTAATGAAGGCCGCAGGAAGACCAGTAGTAGGAACAAAGCCTTATAATAAACCCTTTGATAAAGTTGATTCGTGCGGTTTACCTCATGATAAAGTATTTAATAATCCAAAAGCCACGGCGAAAGAAGTCCAAAAAGCTGATGCAGTTTTTCAGAAGTGTGCCCTCAAAGCCGCACAGGATACCGATATTCCTGATGAAAGATTAAGAGGTATATTCGCCGCTGGTGGTTTTGAATTAAAAAAAAGATTAGAAGATGTGGGAGTATTAAGAAAAGGATCGTGGGCACAGGGTGGAGAATCAAGGGCTCAGCACCTCGCGAGAGTAGGGAGTAAAGCCATCGTTGGTAAATTAGGTGATAAAGTATCAAGTGTATTTAAGAAGGGAACTAAAACAAAATAAATTATTTTATCTATGATTAAATATATTATTTATTAATATAAATAATGAGCACTTTTATTTCAGGAGTAGCAAATCCAAATACAGAACCCCACGGAGATACCGGCGTTCATGATTCAAAACCTACTTTTATACCCCCACCCCCCCAACATACTGGAATATTTGGCCCTCCTGGTTATGCGAAGAAAGGGGATGATGGCCTGTTGTTCGGAATAAAACCAAATAAACCTGTCCGTCAGAAAGGAACTAAAAACAAAGGGGCCAAAGCATCGGCCAATTAAAATATAAATAAATATATAAATATGTTTGGATTACTTGGAGCAGCATTATCCATAGGAGCCGCGACGCCGGATATAGTAACGGATACTCTTGTTGATACAGCTAAAGATAAGGCTATTGATCTTGGATTAAAAACAATTGGAGTTAATAAGGGAACAAAGAAAAAATAAATATATTTTATATATATTAAATATATAATGACTTCAATAGAAGAGAAAGAGTATGATAAGAAAATAGTTATTACCGGACAAAAATTCAGTTGTGATGATGTAGATAAAACGATTCCGGCCCCATTACCTCAAAAAGGAGGATTCGCGATAATCATAGTGGGGAAGCCTGGAATGGGAAAAACATCTCTTATCTTAAGTTTAGTATGTAAACAGGGAAAAGCCTTCAATCGTAAATTTGATAAAGTTTATGTATTTAGTCCAAGTTTAATTACCATGGAAGATGATCCCTTTGAATTGATACCAGAAGAACAGAAGTTTGACGAAGTAACGATGGAAAATCTTGATGGAGTTTTAGAAGATATGAAAGACAGCGGAGAGAAATCCCTTTTAATTCTTGATGATGTAATTGCAGATATTCGTGGTAAAGGTAAAGGGGCCATAGAAAATAAATTACAAAAAATATTTTTTAATAGACGGCACTTATGTGGTGCTGGTGGTTCATGCAGTATTATCGCTACGAGCCAAACATATAATAAGATTGATCCTAAATTGAGAAAGACAGCATCTCAATTGATTCAATATAAGCCGGTTAAAAAAGAGGTAGAGAATATTTATGATGATATTATTCAAATCCCTAAAAAAGAATTTTATGATGTGTTAAGATATATTTATGATAAAAAACATAATTTTATGTATATAGATACACAATTACCAGAAGATAAGATGATTCATAAAAATTTTAATCAATTAATTATTTCAAGTCCAAATATTACTACGGATTATTCGCTGCGGCCGCTGGGGGAACAATAGGTTCATTATTATTATTATTATTATTATTATTATTTTCTTCATCTTCTTCATCGCTGTCACTCTGAACTTCTCTTATACATCCAATTAATCCCCAGCATAAAGAAATATTCTTACAGCGAGATTTAAATATTACTAATAATGTGGAGCCAATTGCAGCCGCCGATATTGTTATAAAATTAGAATAATCGTTCGGCGTCCATAAATCAAAGCCGGTTAAAGTTTCTGTTTCTCCTGTCGCACTCATGATATAATATTAAAGAAAATAAATTAATCTTCTTGTTTTATCTCTTTTAATTCATCAATCGGTATTAAATAATGTTTAATACAATTTGTTCCAGTATATTTGCACTTAAAAGAATCATCTTCTTTTAATTCGTATTCAAAGATTTTATCAGTAAATACAAATACAAAATATACTTTAAATCCATCTTCCACCTTCTGAAAACCAGCGGTAACCTTTGAAGCTGTAATAATGGTCTCCGCGTATTGAGTGGATTTACAACGCCGCCCTTTAATTTCTACAATCTTTTTTTTATCATCATCTTTAAAATCTAATATATCAAAAATATCATTCTCGTTTCTTTCAAAATTACATCCATAGTAATCATTAATTAAAGGTAATGTTTCATCCTCAATTTTTCTTCCAATATCCCATAATTCTTTATTAAATTTAAAAGGCATTCTTTTATAATATAATATATAAAAAAATTTGAGATCGTGAACATAAAATAAAAATCCATGGCTTTATAATAAAGGATGGATGCGAGGAAACAACGAGAATTACAATATTTTAAACAACGCCATGCACTTGTGCCTGTAAATCCGGATACGCCTGAATTTTTGGAAAGATTTGAGGATGCAGATGCATCAAGAAGGAAATTATTAGAATTACAAAGATTACAATTTCAACCCACGAAAGCTCTTAAGAAAGCACAGACAAGAAGAAAGAAAAAACAAAGAAAAGGAGCCAAATCTAATATCAGAGGGGAAGTAGCTCAAATTAAAACTCAACAAAGAAGATTTGAAAGAGGGGAGCGAAGATATAGAGAAACTCAAGAACCACGAATATATGGTGATGGCCCAGCACCAGATTTGGCGGATATTTTAAGGGCCTTTGGAGGAGCTGGGGGCGGAGCTGGTGGATTCCATCATGATCCAGCGGTGGAGATGGAGCGGCAGCGTGTCGCCGATTTACAAAATCAAAGAAATTTTCAAGTCGCACAAGATAGATTAAGATTAGAAGGACGTCAATTGGATGTAAATAGACACTTGGCGGATCGTGATCGTGCTGAAGGACAGAGAAGATTTAATATCCAACACGCCGAAGATGTTAGGGGTAATGTAGAAGATGATAGATTAAGACATAGAGCGGCGGCGGCGGAAGAACAAAGAATAAGGGATGAGGCACGGCTCCATGATAGAGATATTGATGTAAGAGAACAGGACAGGAGACGATTAGCACAATTTAATGACGAAAGAGCACAGGAAGATGATGAAAGAAATTTAAGAAGGGAAGCAGAAGAAATCCGACAATTTGACGCCAAATTAGAACTGGAACAAGCCAGATTAGAATTAGAAAGACAAGGAGTAGGAGAAGGGGAGGTGGCTTACTTAAGACAGAGATTAGGGGAAGTGGAAGAACGTGGCGAAGGCCTGGCTCAACGGTGGGCTGCAGGGCAGGTTGATCTTGAAAGAGCAAGGGATCAAGCGGCTGCGGCCGATAGAGAGAGTGCTGTTAGAGATGCGGAACAACGAGCGGAAATAATAAGATTGGCGGATGAAGTAGAAAGAGAAAGAGCGAGACAGCCGCCTCCACCAAGAATCCAAACCAGAATAGAACGAGTTGATGTTCCGGCAGCAGGATTGAGTGCAGCAGATAGACGATTTTTTACGGATGAATTAGCGAGATTCCATCAACGCCTCGGCTCCATGCACGGAAGACAATCGGCTATTGAATCTTATTTAGATAGAATGGGAAGGGGTGGCGATGATAGTGAAGTCAGGCGATTAAGTGATGCGGCTGATGAATTTTTTACTCCTACAGCGTCAGGATCACCGCGGAGTAGTGGAAGGCCAAGGTCAGGCCGCGGCCCCACCACCACCACCAGCAGATCACCAAGAAGAAGAGGAACGCCACCACCAGGAGGACTTCCACCCCACAGAAGACCAAGAGGAGAAGGGGGAGGAGGGGACGGAGGGGAACCATTAGAATCACCAATCCCAGAAGAGGAACCACCACCGGAAGATCCACCACCACAACCATTATTAGAGGAGGTATCTACTACCTCCGAGGAGGAGGATGATGATGATGATGATGATGGTGATGAAGAATCTACGGATGATGAAAGAGATAGATTAAGAGAACAGGAGAGACAAAGATTAGCGGATCAACAACCACAACCACAACCAGAACCAGCTCCACCACCAGCACCAGCACCAGAACCAGAAGTAGAACCAGAAGAACCAGAAGAACCACCAGAACCAGGGCCAGGGCCAGATCCAGGGCCGCGAGGAGGGGAACCAATTGAAAGAATTGATCCAGATCCGGAAGAGCCTCCAATTCCTCCGAGCGGAGATACAGAAGACGATACAGGAACCGATACGGATTCAGATTCACCAAGAGGACGACGCAGGGATCGTCGGCGAGGCAGATCACCAAGTAGAAGCCCATCGCCAGGAGGGAGACGGCGACGACGCAGCCCATCACGAAGGAGACGCAGCCCCTCGCCATCAACGGATACTGATTCAGATACGCCGCGGCCACGCCCTAGTCCACGACCTGTAAGAAGGGAAGAGGTAAGGGTTGATACTGAGGATGAATCGGATCCAGAAAGGGTTGATATTACTGAAGAGGTTAGAGAAGAAGGTTCCACTTATTTACAAAGATTAAGGAATGAATTGGAGGATATTAATGCAGAATGGGAGGAGAGTGGGCAACAGCATGGCCTCCACGGATTTACCCCACACGGAGAGGAGTGGCAGCCAGGACAAAAGAGAACTCGGAAAACATTACAGCCAATTAAAGAGGGTCTTGAAGGAAGGGTGGCTAGGGAGGAAGAAAGAGAACAAGGTGTAATTGAGAGAATTCTGGCGTTAGGTGGACGTATTTTAGGACGCGAAACTCCTGATGAGGCTTTAAGGAGAGTAAGAGCAGAAGGTCAAAGAAGAAGGGACGAAAGAGAGAGAATCAGAGCTAAGCCAGGACAACAATCAGGTGGACGGACTCTTCCAAGTGGACAACCAGTTGCATTAACTCAACAAGATATAGGGGAAGAAGAATTAGCGGAATTGGAAAGAGAATTACTACAAACAAAACCAGTTGTAGATAAAGCTCCTCTCCCAGCCGCTCTTCCTCGTGGTCT
>CAACVF010000150.1_pt1 | contig 14969 bp, 14 predicted proteins | sample 2381781 | NCBI WGS metagenome assembly CAACVF01 (sample SAMEA5211967, study PRJEB30684) | marine metagenome | biome: Marine; feature: Epipelagic; material: Water | collected 2015-10-15 | depth 60 m | reverse complement strand
TTCCTTTGTTGCATATAAATCCAACATCTGTAACAACAGGTCAAAGTCAATTAACGTACAACTTTCAGATATTTATTATGGATATGGTAAGTGAAAAATCAGATTGGCAAACTCAACAACATTCATTACTTACTAAGTTAGTAAACACAAAGAACAATGAACAAGAAGTATTCAATCAATGTTTAAATATTAGTACAGACTTTATTGGTATGCTAAGACATAGTACTAGACAATCCTTAAAAGGTGTAGATGATATTAATTTACCTTTATATTTTACAGAAGGAGAATTTACAATAGAGCCTTTCTCAGAGAGATTTGATAACTTATGTTGTGGATGGGTATTTCAAGTAGGTATCTTAGTACAGAATGACTTTCAAACTTGTGATATTCCTGTAAGTAATACTGGCGCAGGGTACTAATGAAATTTAAAATAGGAAAACTAATAATTCAAATAGGGTGGAAAAAATTTAAAATAACAATAAAATTATAAAATGGCAGATTTAACAACAACAATTTCCGAGAGTGTTACCTTAAATGGTTCGGTAAGAGGTTCAACTAATTCACTAACAACAACAGGTATAGTAGACGTTATGGAACGTATAGTAACTTGTGTACATAGTCAGGTTACAACTATTGCAACTTTTGCAGCAGCTCCTTATACTTCAGCAGGTGCAATCGACGTAGACAGAACAAAATATATCCGAGTAACTAATCTAAGTGATACAGAAGTTGTAGACATAGCAATAGTAACAACAAATACAAACTATCAGGTTGTATTAAGGTCTGGTACTTCTCATATATTATGTCAAGCAGATACAACAGCAAAAGGTGAAGGTGATACATCACCTGCTTTTACTACATTAGAAAGTATTACAAGTATTCAAATAAAACCAAGAGGATCAGCAGATGCACAGGTTGAATTATTTGTAGGGCTTGTATAATGAAAACTGAGAATATAGAAAGGTATCTAAATAGCTTCGGTAAGCAAGTTGTAAACAGAGCTAAAGGAGGTTTACAAAAAGCTAAAGGAGGTGGTACTGATTTAGAGAAATCAATACGCTTTGAAGTAATAACTGAAGGCGATGGGTTTACTGTAAAATTCTATATGAACAATTATGGGCAATTTTTAGACAAAGGAGTTTCAGGAACAAAAGAAAGGCAAAATTATAAAGACTATAATAATCAAGTAATTTCAAGTCCTTTTAAATATACAAACAAACAACCACCTCCAGGAATATTATCTAAATGGATAAGCAAAAAAGGAATAAAAGGTAGAGATAAAAAAACAGGAAAATTTATAAGTAATATGTCTTTAGCTTTTATAATAGGTAGAGCAATTAAAAGAGATGGTATTAAAAGTTTAAGCTTCTTTCAAAAACCTCTAGGTCTAGGATTAAAGCAATTTGGAAAAGACTTATTAGATAATGTAGCAGAAGATATTTTAAATACTTTAAATAAAGAAACAATAACACAAGTAAGCTAATGGCAACAGTAATAGAACAACAACCTTTAATTGGAAACTCAATAGGATCAGTAGTAGGACAAGATTTAATATATGTAGTATCTAACAACACAATCGTAGCTCAATTTAAAAAAGTAAAGTTTATAGCTGAAGTACATATAAGTAAAGGAGCACCTCCTAACGTAAGTCTACCAGATGATTTGGTTGGATCATTTAAAGTTACTCCTAATAATGCAGGTGTTGGAATTTTTAATATGGAAAACATAGTAGAAAACTTTATGAAGCCAGATAATATAGGTGGTAGTGAAGGTAGTATATATAGTAATTATAAAGGAACATCAGGAGATAATGACCCACACCCTTTACATTTAATTGATGAATTTTCTTTTAATGACAATATTAGTCGTTGGATGGCTATTCAATTTAAAATAGAATATCTAGGAGCTACTACTTGTGGTGGTTTTCAAGATGATGATGTAGTTTCTGTCGCTTGTGGTCAGGCTGTTAATGCACCTGCTCTGTTATTGTTTAATGGTTACGCAAAACACACAGATATAATAAAAAGGGCAGGTCAGTTCAATCAAAATTTAGGGTTTGATATTAGCACTACATCACCAAGCTTACATTTAACTGGTAATACTTCGAGTTTTTTAACAAATGCACCTACTACTCAATTTGCTAATTTAGAAGATTATGGAGTAATGGCTTATGTAGACCCTAAATTCTTTGGTAATACTATTACTGCTGATGTTGAAGAAGTAGAATTTAAATACTATGCTAGTGATGATACTGTACTAGGATCAGAAGCAGTACAGAAATCAAATCTTACAGGTGCTTATTTAGGCGCACAAGCCACAAACTTTTCATCAAAGCGATATATTATGTATGTTGGTGTTTATCCTGGTAACTTACGTAACCATTCAGCTACTTTTAATAATCTAATTACAGCAGGAACTATACAGGGTGGATATTATCAAGTGTATTTAAAGAACGCTGCTAATGTACCAATTACACAAACATATAGAATTAACCTTAATTGTCCTGATTTAAAAGGATATGAATCTATTAGGCTTTGTTGGTTGAATCAATGGGGTGCTTGGGATTACTTTACATTTAATAAAAAGTCTACAAGAACAATATCAAGTAAAGGTTCTACTTATACTCAGCTAGGTGGAACTTGGAATGAAAGTCTTTATAGAAATTATGGATATAAAGGTGGCAAGAAATCTTTTAGAGTTAATGCTACTGAAAGAATAAAAATGAATACAGATTATATTAGTGAAGATTTTAATACAACTTTTGAAGAACTTATAAATAGTCCAGAAGTATATATGTTAGAGGGTTTTCAAACAGACTTAGCCAATTCTGATTTGACAAATTATGTTACACCAGTAAGACTAACAACTTCTAACTTTACCAAAAAGACAGTAGCAAATGACAAGCTTATACAATATACATTTGAAATAGAAAATAGTAGAACCTTAAAAACACAGTCAGTATAATGAGTGTACAATTGATATTATATCCACAATCTTATGATGGGTACTATAACTCAACATCTTATCCTTTAAGTAATAATTTTCTTCAAAATGGTGTAGGTGGTTTTGCTAATCTAAATGCAAGTACTCTAAGTGGATATAGTGGAAATTCTGGTAATGTTCAGCAATTAATGATACAAGGAACACCCCCTACAATATTAAACCAATGGTATAGATATACTACTACTGGAGGGGCTACTTATGCTAATGTTGCTGGACCTCAAAATATAGCTGGACAAAAATGTTATTTTAGTGGTGTTGGAATAACTCAAGAAAATAGGTCTGGTGTATATTTGCGTGTAGATGGAATTACACCTGGAACACAAATGACAATATTAGGTGACTTTGGTACTGCTGATGATGGTGATTTTTATTTAAATGTACGTGATACTAGTAGTTACGGACTTATAACACAATTATTAACTAGTCCTGTTCTAGGTTCTACATTCCAAAAAACATTTGTTTGTAATCATCCAGAAATAGTTATTGCTCTTGAGTGGAGAGGATATACTTCATTCGTAGGTAATGCTTGTGTAGTAGAAACTATAAAGATGTTCCCAACTGCTAACCCAACAAGTCTAGCATTTACTGACTTATCAGATGGACAAGTAATATGTGATCTATATGAAGATGAAGATATACCATTGACTTTAAGTATTGATGATTTTAAAAATGTAGCAGAAAAAGTACAGTCTTATTCAAAGGCATTTAATTTACCTGCAACAAAAAGAAACAATCAAATCTTTGATAATATGTTTGATGTTACTAGAACAGCAAATGGAACACTAGCATTTAATCCATATATTAAAACACAAGCTCTTTTAAAGCAAGATGGTTTTACTCTGTTTGATGGCTATTTAAGATTGGTTGATGTTACAGATAAAGAAGGTGAAATAAGCTACAATGTAAATCTATATTCTGAAGCAGTTGCATTAGCAGATGTTTTAAAAGACAGAAAATTTTTAGATTTAGATTTATCTGAATTAGCTCACGATTATGAGAAACAAAATATTAAATGGAGTTGGAGAACATCAGGTGCGCATATAGCTTGGCTTAACCCTAACACTTCAGGCTTTAGAGATGACCATACTACATTAAGATATCCGTTCATAGATTGGTCACATCAAATTGCAGTAGGAGGTACAAATGCTGGGGGTGCAACAGCAGGTAATCCTGAGCTTTTAACTTTAGAAGATGCATTTAGACCTTGTATAAATATTAAGTATTTAATTGATAGAATATTTAACCAAGATATTATGGGTAGCTCTTTCCCTTTTACTTATGAAAGTTCATTTTTTAATACAGCAGATTTTAAGAAGTTGTATATGGACTTTAACTGGGGAACAACAGTATTTGGTGAAACGACAACAGGTTCAGAATATGCCTGTGGATATGAAGCTAATGTATTCACTCCAACAGCAGGATTTAATTATGCTACTGCAACTTATGATGTAATGGAGTTAAGTCAGTTATTTATAGTAGTTAGTCAAACAGTTGGTACAGGTTATCCACCTGGATATGATGGTGCAACATCAGTCATAACATCAACAACTCTTAATGAGTATTGGGAAATTGAATATACGTATGTGGTAGAAAATAGTGATACTGTTGATAGAACTGTTGAATGTAGATGGCTTGAAACTAACAATACATTGTCTACTACTACTGAACACGATTATTCAGGTGTTCAAACTGTTGCTGCTGGTTCAAGTTTTACTTATACAGGTAGTATTGCAGTATTACTTCAAAATGTAGGAGATACTCTACAAGCTCAATTTAGAACAAATGCAGGAGCAGCAGCTGTACTTCAAGGAACAGCAGGAACGGCAAACACATCTACTTTAGGTGCAGTATTTTTTCAAATGAATGTTCAAGAAATAACTGCTGCTGCTTTATTACAAAGTGCAAGAGGTGACTTAGGTCAATGGGAATTTTTAAAAGGAATAATGACTATGTTTAACTTAGTTGCAATTCCTGATAAAGACAATCCTAATAATATAATCTTTGAACCTTATGGTGATGTATTTATAAATGATACTGTAAGTGGAACAGTAACAGATTTAACCTTAAAATCAAGAGGTATATCACACGACTGGACTGAGAAAATAGATATTGCAGATATAAAGCTTGAACCATTGACAGATTTAAATAAAAAAACAATTTTTAAATTCGTTGAAGATGATGAAGATTGGGCTTTTACTAACTACAAACAATCTGTACAAGGTCATTTATATGGTAGTAATATAAATAATGAAGTAGATTTAACTATATTAGATGGTGAAGATGAAATTATAGCAGAACCTTTTGCTGCAACAGTTCCAAAAGCAATAATGGCTCAGTTTCCAGACTTTATAGTTCCTGCGATTTATTCATATAATCCTGAAGATGATACCTCTTCATCTTTTAATAATAGTCCGAGAATATTCTATAATAATGGTGTAAAAACTTTAGCCAGTCATACATATTATATACCTGCACAAAATGGCTTTTCAAGTGAGAATCAAGATGATTTTTTACAGTTTACTCATTTAACAGAAGCACCTGTTACAACTAGTGCTGCTATTGATTTTCATTTTGGAGAATGTCAAACTCTAGGTTTAGGTTCTACACCGAATAATTTATATGGAATGTATTGGTCACCTTATTATAATGAATTGTACAATCCTGACACAAGAATAATGACTATTAAAGTTAATTTAACACCTTCTGACATTAATACTTTTAATTTTTATGATACTGTATTTATTAAGCAAAGACAATACAGAGTTAATAAAATAGACTATAAACCACACGACTTATCAACTGTTGAATTTATACTTATACCATAATGGCAATAACTACTACACCTTTTAAGACAGGATTCAAGGTAAAGCCCTTGACTATATTAGCAAGTGGTCAAGTAATTTTTACTGATGGAACTAATGGATTGCTTCCTAATCAACCACAATGTGAAGCTTATGGATATACTTATAATGCTATTACAAATACTTGTTCAGCTTTTAAGGTTACTCCTAACTTAGTTAAGAACTTTAATAATGAGAATAATAAAATTAAAGGAACAGGAAATATAGCTGAAAATGGAACAAATAATACATATATATTAGGAGAACAAAATAAAGTAAAAGGTTTATCACGAAACAACATAGTAGCAGGAAATAATAATCAAATACAAAATAGTGTAAATAATAGTTATGTTTATGGTACTCTAGGAAATGCAACTGTTGATAATTCAATAGTTCTAGGTGGTAATGCAATAGGCGACTTATTAGGAGAAAGACAAGTAACTACATTATTATCTGGAAGGCAAACAACAGATAACAGTACTGTCAATAGTTATTTAAATAATGATGGAAAAACTTTATATGCAATTTCTAACAATACTGCTATGTATTTTCAAGCTGATATTTTAGCATTAGATGTAACTGAAGGTGGTTCATATACAGGCTCTTTTAAATCTTGGGTAGAGAGAGGTGTTGTAATAAATGAATCAGGAACATTAAGCATATCAAGAACTAGAACATCACCAGCATCATCAGGAACAACAACAGGTTGGTCACCTGTTTCAACAGTATCTGGAACGGATTATGTACTAACTGTAAAAGGAGCAACAGGACAAACTGTAGAGTGGGTAGCTAGTATTAGATTCACTCAAATAAAAACAAGTGTAGCATTATAAATATAAAGATATGTCAAACAAAGTAATATTAGAAGCAGAAGTAAAATCAAACATAGGAGATGTATCTAAAGATGCATCAGGACTAGCAAGTGAATTTAAAGTTATGGGCGTATCTTTAAATGACGTAAAGAAAGGTTTTGTGACTATGGGAACAACTGCTAAGGCATCTTTTGCAACAATTAAAGCAGGGATAGCAAGTACAGGGATAGGTGCTTTAGTTCTTGCAATAGGTTCATTAGTAACTTATTTTACTAGTACTAAAAGAGGTGCAGACCAATTAAGTCAAGCATTTACAGCTATGGGTGCAGTTGTAGATGTTTTAAAAGACAGATTAAGCCAGGTAGGAGAAGCTTTAACTTTTGTCTTTTCAGGTGAATTTAGAAAAGCAGGAGAAGCCTTAAAAGGAGTATTCTCAGGAATTACAGAAGAAGTAGAAAAAGAAGTAGCAGCTATGGTTGCTTTAAAGAAAAGAACCCAAGAACTGAGAGATGCTGATATGGAGTTTATGGTTCAGAAAGCTAAAACTAGACAAGAAATAGAAAAAGCAAGATTAATAGCTGAAGATGAAACTAAGTCTGCAAAAGAGAGATTAGATAATCTAAAAACAGCCTTAGAATTAGAAGAAAAAACCACTCAAAGAGAACTTGTATTAGCTAGAGAAAGAATGGAGATTCAAAAACAGGAAATGGCTTTAAGTGAAAATTCAGCAGAAGATGAGCAAAGATTAGCACAATTACAAACAGATATTATTGAAAAAGAAACAGCTTCTATTAAAATGAGAAGAAGGGTTGTTACTGAAGTAAATTCATTAGAGAGAGAAATTAGAGCTGAAGAAGAAGCTAGAGCTAAAGAAAGACTGGATGAAATAAACGCTGAAAAGAAAGCTAGAGAAGATTTATATAATGCACAAATAAAACAAGCTGATGAATGGTTGAAAACAGTAGAAAGGTTAGAAAAAGAAGAAAAAGCTAAAGATAAAGCTATATCAGATGCTAAAATTGCTTTAGCAGATAGGTCATTACAGTTAGTAGGGGCTTTAGCAGGAGAAGGAACAGCAATAGCTAAAGGTGTAGCAGTTGCACGAGCAACAATGAATGGAATACAAGGTGTACAAGCTGCTTTTAGTACTGCACAAGAATCTCCTATAACTATTGGTTTTCCTGGTTATCCTATGGTTCAAGCAGGTTTAGCAGCAGCCTTTGCAACTATGCAAATACAGAAAATATTAAGTGTTCAGCCTGGAGGTAGTACTGATATGTCAGTTGATGGAGCTGGTGGTGGTGGTGGTGGAACCCCTGCTCCTCAAATGATGTCAGGTGCTTTTGAATTAACAGGTGGTGTTGCTCCAGAACCATTAAAAGCATTCGTAGTTACAGATGAAATGACAAACAGTCAAAACCAATTAGCTAATATAAGACGTAGAGCTACAATTTAAAAATCAAATAAATACTAATTTAATCTATTATATAATATGCCTTGCGAAGAATGTGAAAATGGAAAAGTAAAATGGGGAAAGACAGGAAGCTGTGAATATGATTCAATAGCAGAATGTGAAGCAGCCAATAAAGACTATTACGAAAAGACTACATCTATTGTAGAGCTTGTAATAAGTGATGATAGTCAAGAACTAGCGATTGATGCAATTAGTCTAGTATCTTCACCTGCGATTGAACAAGACTTTGTTTACTTTGGAAAAGAGAAAAACAACTTGACATTTGCTAAAGTTGATGAAGAAAAGAGAATGTTGGTTAGTCCTGCATTGATACCTAATAAACAAATATTCAGATATGATCCAAATACTGATTCAGAATACTATGTATATTTTAGCCCTGAAACGGTGCGAAAAGCGTCAGAACTTTATTTAAAACACAACAATCATCACAAAGCTACGTATGAACACCAAGATAGAGTATCAGGTGTTTTAACAGTAGAAAGTTGGATTAAGGAAGGTGATATGGATAAATCTAAACTTTATGGCTATGACCTACCTAATGGTACTTGGTTCGTTAAGATGAAAATAAACAATGATGACCTTTGGAATAAAATCAAGGAGGGTGAACTTAAAGGGCTTTCAATCGAAGGTTACTTTACAGACAAAATGGAAGCTATGTCAGAAAAGACACCAACTAATGAGGAGATACTTCAAGCATTAAATGAAATTATAAAATCAAACAAATAACTAACTAATCTATTATATTAAAAAAGAACTATGGACATTAAAGAACAAATACTAGTAGCACTTGGTTTAAATAAAACTGAGGAAGAAATTAAATTAGCTTGGCAAGCAAAGTCTGAAGATGGTACAATTTTCGTCTCTACTGCTGAGGAATTAGAAGCAGGTGTAGACATCTCTGTGCTTACAGAAGATGGAACTACAATCTTATTACCTGTTGGAACTTATAAGACAGATACAGGTGTATCTTTTAGAGTAGAAGAAGAAGGAATTGTTGGAGAGGTTATCGAATCAGAAACTGAAGAAGAAGATACTGAAGAAGAAGTAGATGCAAGAAAAGAAAAAGAAGAATACAGCGAGATGGCTGAAGCTGTTGAATTTGCTTTCCCAGAAACAGATGCAGAAAAAGCAGACTGGGCTAAGTCTTATGAAGAAATGAAAGACAAGGTAGATAACTTAATGGATGCAATTGCTGACATTAAAGCAAGACTAGGAGAAAGAGATTCAGAAGAAGTAGAAATGACTGAAGAAGTAGTTGAAGAAGAAACTACAAATGAAGCAACACCTAAGTCAATCAAAACAACTGAAGTAGTTGAATTTTCAGCAGAAGATGAATTAGAAAAACTTAAAGCTGAGAACGAAAAACTAAAAACAGAATTAGCAGCTAGTCCTGCTGACACACCAATTAACGTAAATAAATTCAGCTCAGAAAAATCTGTATTATCAAATAAAGAATACAGAAAACTATCTAGGCAAGAAAGATTTTTATACAATTTAAATAAATAATAACTAAAAAAAACAAAAAAAATGGCGTTAACTACAACATCAAATTTCGCTGGTAAAGCAGCTGGTTTTTATATCAGTGCAGCTTTAAAAGAAGCGACAAGTTTAGACTACTTAACTATGATAGAAAATATCAAGTATAAGTCTAACATTCAACGTATGGCAGGTTCAGGAGTAGTTGCAGATGCAACTTGTAACTTTAATGAAGCAGGTACATTAGCACTTACTGAGAAGGTTTTAGAACCAAAGAATCTACAAATAAATCTAGACCTTTGTAAGTCTACATTACTAGATTCTTGGGAAGCATTACAAATGAGAGCAGGAGCAGGAGCACCACCACCTGCATCTTTTGATGACTATGTAATCTCTTATATGGGAGAAATCATAGCACAAGCAACTGAAGAAAGTGTTTGGGAAGGAACTGCAGTAGCAGGGAAATTCAACGGATTCTTAGGAGCAGTAACAGGTTTACTTTTACCAGGTGTTGATGGTACTGTAATTCAATCTGCTGCATCAGGTGCTTATACAGCAGCTAACATTATTGCTAACTTACAAACATTAACAACTGATATGGCTGCTAATGTTTCAGCAATATTAAGAAAAGAGGACTTACATATTTATATGAATCCTAAGACTTATGCAATGTACGTATCAGCAGTATCTACATTAGGATATGTTAATGCTTACAATATGAATGGTGACTATGAGCCAGTATTCGAAGGGTATAAAATTGCAGTTTGTCCTGGGATGGCTGACAATCAATTAGTAGCAGCTGAGAAGTCAAACCTTTTCTTTGGAACCGACCTATTATCGGATGCAACTAGAATTACTATAATGGATATGGCTCAATTAGACGGATCTGATAATATGCGTCTAGTAGCTAGATATTCTGCAGGTGTTCAAACAGGAGTTGGAGCTGATATCGTAAGACAATCATAAAACAAATTACAAGAAGCAGGGGTGTAAAAACCCTTGCTCCTTTAACCTTTAAAACATAAATAACTATGGCGTGTACAGCATTAACAAAAGGTAGAGGGCTTGATTGTAATAGAATCAGTGGTGGAATAAAATTTATCTATTTCGCAGTTTATGACCAAGTTACATCAATACCAACAGCAAATGGTGCAATTACAGACTTAGAAATGGGTACTAATTTACTTTATAGATACACAATGCCTTTAGGCGTTTCAAGTCTTACAGACACTATTACAGGTAGTCGTGAAAACGGAACTATTTTTTATACACCAACAGTAAATATTATACTTAACCGACTGACTACACAAGATCAGAACGAGATAAGATTGTTAGGAGCAACAAAAGTAATTATATTTGCACAGTTGAATCAAACAGTAACTGCAACAGGACACGATGTTATAGTGTGTCTTGGTAGTGTAAATGGAATGGAATTAAATGCAGGAACAATGGACTCTGGAGCAGCATTTGGAGATCGTAATGGTTACACTCTTACCTTTGATGGTTTAGAGCATCAACCATTCCAATTTGTACCAGATTATACAACTAATCCGTTTGACAATGCAGGGTTTACATTAGGTGGTGTTGATTCTAACTAAAATCTAATTAGTAGTTTTCATATATTCTTGATTAGGGTGGGCTTTTGTCCACCTTTTTCTTTTTCATACTAACATAAGACAAATAAAAACACTCTTTTTCTATTATATAGTATGATACAAGCAATAACTGAAACCAATTTAATTTTTACAGTACAAACTGAGGACAATAGAATTGATACATCAGTTGATTCAAGTATGATAAGGCACTTAGTAAAATTTACTAATGATATGGATAAATCAGTACAATATGCTTATCCAACCACTTATGTTATGTATAATAGATATACGAAATTTGATTTTACTTATAATACAAGCAAAGACGTTTATACAGGTGCTGTTAATTTTTTACCTGCTGGATATTGGAAATACGAAGTATTTGAAGTTAGTTGGTCAGGAGCAGTAGCTATAAGTCGAGGAAACGCACCTATAACAGAAGATGATGTATTACCAGTAGGACCTACTCACGGAGTAGTTCAAGGATTAGTTACAAAGGGTAAGATGTATGTAGCAGAAAAAGATGGAACGCAGCAGGTTCAATATACTCAGAACGCACCTGCTTCAGGAACAAATTATATATATTACGGACAATAAATAAATAAAAAAATGGCAATAGAAAACGTACAACAGCTTTTAGTAGAGCAATTAGGAAAAAACGGAAGCACAGAAATATTTACAACAGCAGCACAATCAGGTAAAGATTGGTATTGTGTTTATTTTCCTGTTGAAAGTGTAATATCTGCAATAACTGTGGCTGATGCAACAGGTGAAGCAGCTTTACAGACTACTATGGTGGCTGGAACGACACTTTTTATGAATATCACGGCAATAACTCTAACGAGTGGTGTTGGGATTGGTTATAATGAAGGACCTACTACATAGAATATGTTAGCATTAAAATTAGGATTAAGTTTAAGTACTACTAAGCCTTATGGAGAATGGACACCTGCTGGTGATGCTAATCTTACTGCTTGGTATAAAAAGGGAACAGGAATTACTTTAAATGGTTCTGATGTTTCTCAATGGGCTGATAGTTCTGGAAACGCTGCCCATATGGTTCAAGAAACTGCGTCAGAACAACCTGCTTATAATGCAGGAACGGAATTGCTTACTTTTGATTCTTCAGCTACCCAAAATCTACAAACAACAAGACAAATTTCATTATCTGGTGAATTTACTATTGGTATGAGACTTAACCCTGATGGTATGGGTACAATCCCTTTAGCAGATAACACAACAGCAGGGGAGTTTATTAAATTTTCTACAAGTAGTCAAATGAGAATTAAAATAGACAATAGTCAGGTTGATATTACTTTAAATGGTGGAACTACTTTTGGTGATAATTATCTACTTATTTCTAGAGACTCATCAGATTTAATTACATTGTATGTTGATGGGGTAAAACAAACAGATACAGAAACTTTAGCAGGAACAGCAGATATTGATGCAATAGGGGTTAGACGTATTGACTTAAACCCTTATAATGGTACTATGACTGAGATTCAAATATATAGTGATGCAAATACAACTCTTACTACTAACGTAAACAATTACTTAGCAAAATTATAATATGGAAAATATTTTATCAATCAATTTAGAAACAACAACAGCTCCAATAATACAGGAAGTTCGAGGTAGAGACTACATTGAATACGGTACAGAAGATTGGAGAAATCTTTACCCACAGTTTCTTATTGATTTATACTACAATTCATCTACTCACGCTGCAATTATAAATGCTACTGCTGAGATGATAGCAGGAGAAAATCTAATATGTACTGATGAAGAAACAAACTTAGATGCTTTTGTTAAGCTTAAAAAGTTTATGCGTAATGCAAATAGTAAAGAATCTTTACATCAATTAATTAAAAAAGTAGCTTTTGACTTTAAGCTTCAAGGTGCTTATGCTATCCACGTAGTATGGAATAGAGAAAGAACAGAAATTGCTGAAATCTATCACGTACCAGTTGAGAGGGTAAGAGCAGGTAGACCTAATGAATTTGGAAAAGTAGACACTTATTTTATCTCAGCTGATTGGGCAAATACTAGAACGAACAAACCATATCCAATTGCTGCTTTTAACACTAACGATAGGACATCAGCTAGTCAATTAATTTACACTGGTGCTTACTCACCTAATATGGATGTATATCATACACCTGATTACATAGCTGCAAACAATTGGGCATTAGTAGACCAAAGAGTTGCAGAGTTTCACCTTAATAACATAGAAAATGGATTTAGTGGCTCGTACTTCATTAGTTTCGCAAATGGAATTCCATCTCAGGAGGAGCGTTTTCAGATAGAACAAAGTTTAACTGAGAAGTTTACAGGAGCAAAGAACTCTGGGAAATTTATTTTGACCTTCTCAGATGATAGAACAAGAACACCTGAGATAACACCAATCAGCGTATCTGATGCAGACAAACAATACTTAGCATTACAAGAACTTTTAGTACAGAACATCCTCACAGGCCATAGGGTGACTTCTAAGACACTTATGGGTATTGATAGTACTAATGGCTTCTCAAGCAATACAGACGAGCTTATAAACGCTGCTAACTTTTACCTTAATACGGTGGTTAGACCATTCCAATTAAATATACTAGACACTTTACAAACTATATTCTCTGTAAACAATATGGACTTAGAAGTGGAATTTGTACAGTTAAAACCTATTACAGTACAATTTGACTCTAAAACTGTAAGAGAGGTAATGACAACAGATGAAATTAGAGAGTCTTTAGGTCTTGAGCCGTTAGGTGATCAAAATACAGTAGAACAAGATGTAAAACTTAGCAAAGTAGGAATGATTGACGGACAACCTGTTTTTAGTACAATAGAAGAAGCAGAAGAACACGCAAAGACAAAAGGGTGTGAAGGGTATCACGAACACGAACTAGAAGGACAAACAGTCTATATGGCTTGTGACGGACACGAAGAAGCTACTGAGCTTTCTAAATTTATTGCTGAATTTGGCGAGGATATTCCTGAAGGTTGGGAAATGATAGATGATGAAATAGTAGATGGTGAACATCAGGACTTTGACTTTGAAGCAGAATTAAATAAAATAGCAACAGAAAAATTCGACTTTGTAAGAACAGGTAGAGCAAATCCAAATGTAAGAAGTGAGCAAGATGGATTAAATAAAGCAGGTGATGAATTTTTTAAAGTAAGATATGTTTATACTAAAAATAATTCTCTTAGTCAAGAAGGTGAAACAAGAAGCTTTTGTAAATTAATGATGGCTACAAAAAAAGTTTACAGAAAAGAGGATATTCTTAGAATGTCTAGTATTCCTGTCAATCCAGGTTGGGGTCCTCGTGGTGCAGCAACTTATTCGTGCTGGCTCTACAAAGGGGGTGGTAATTGTCACCACTACTGGAAGCGTAGAATTTTCCAAGCTCCTGCAAGTGATGAAGGCTTTGTAGTTTATCCTGATAATATTACAACTGACAAAATTGTTACAGCAACTAAAGCAAGAAGTGAAGGATTTACAATTAAAAGAAATGATAGTCTAGTAGCAAGAGCTCCTAAGACTATGAAGAATGAAGGATTTTTACCAAAATAATTATGGCATACGTACTATTCATATCAGAAGAGAAGCTTAAGTCAAGCACTGCACTTAACCTCAATATTTCAACCGATTTGCTCTTACCTTACGTAAGACAGGCACAGAAACTGTATGTAGAAACAAAGCTAGGAACTGACCTGACTCAAAAGCTTAAAGATGAAATCATAGCAGGAACTCTAGCAGGAGCTTACAAGA
>CAACVF010000149.1_pt1 | contig 14990 bp, 18 predicted proteins | sample 2381781 | NCBI WGS metagenome assembly CAACVF01 (sample SAMEA5211967, study PRJEB30684) | marine metagenome | biome: Marine; feature: Epipelagic; material: Water | collected 2015-10-15 | depth 60 m | reverse complement strand
TAGATAACGAGTTCAATCAAAGACTTGCTAATACACCTTGCGATAATCATTGTAAGAATGTGATTCAAATTTATTCATCATTTTTATTTAGAGTAAAACCATCAAGAAACTTTGGTTCTTTAGGAGATGAACAAAGCTTACAAAACTTTTTAAAAGACGCAGACTTAGAGGGTAACAGTTTAAGTAATGTAGTTAAACAAGCACAGAATTACGCATCAATCTATGGCCATTGTTTTATGATTTTAGATAAACCTAATATTCAAACAAGCACTAGAGCAGAAGAATTACAACAAGACATAAGACCATATGTTTCAATCGTAACACCTGAGAATGTTTTAGATTGGAATTTTGAAAGACAACCTAACGGAAAGTATGAACTCAACTACTTAAAGATAAGAGAAGAAGTAGATAGAGATGGTGGAACATATATGAGAATTTGGTATCCTGATAGAATTGATACTTTGTATATGCCTGAACGAGAAGAACCACGAATAATAGATACTGTCGATAATCAGATTGGCAAAATACCAGCAGTTATTTTATACAATTCCAAAAGTCACAAAAGGGGAATTGGTCAATCTGACCTTACAGATATAGCTGACTTACAAAAATCTATTTACAATGAATACTCAGAAATGGAACAATTAATTAGATTAACAAACCACCCATCATTAGTTAAGACTCCAAGTGTTAATGCTTCTGCTGGTGCTGGTGCAGTTATAGAAATGCCTGATGAATTAGAACCAAATCTAAAACCTTATTTACTACAACCATCAGGGTCTAGCTTAACTTCAATAATGGACTCAATCGAAAGCAAAGTTAATTCAATAAATAGAATTGCACATATTGGTGCAGTAAGAACTACTAAATCAGGTATCTCTAGTGGTGTAGCATTACAAACAGAATTTGAATTATTAAATGCTAGACTATCTGAGAAAGCTGATAATTTAGAAATAGCAGAAGAACAATTATTTAGATTATATAGTATGTTCCAAGATACACCATTTGACGGAGAGATTAATTACCCTGATTCATTTAACATTAGAGATTACGCAACTGATTTATTATTCTACCAACAAGCAAAAGCAATCAATGTTCAATCTCCTACATTAACTAAAGAGATAGACAAAGAAATAGCTAGAGCAGTAGTTGATGATGATGAGAAGTTAAATAATATCTTTGATGAGATAGATTCTAATAGTCAAGTAGGCGAGTTCACACAAGACGAACCAGCACAAGAAGATCAAGAAGTAGAAGAAGAACAGATATAAAAAAGGCGACCATTTCTGATCGCCCTAGTTTATTTATTTTACAACCCAAAATGTTTTATGGAATTGTAGTGGTTTCTTTGTATTGGGATTTTGTATTGTTCCGTGAAAAGACTCCCAACAACCATCAGACCCTAGCTTATAAAGATGAACAGGGTAAGCATCATTCTTTTTAAATTTAAAAAGATGACCCCAATCTTGCTTCATCATTTTTACACACTCAACAGCAGTATCAATATCCTTAGTACCAACTAACCAAGAAGTTCCCATTCCAATATATATAATGGAAAGATACTGTACTGTTTTTTTCTCTTTTTGTTTTTTCATTTTTTCTCCTATGTTGTTTTTATTATCCTATTATACCACACGCACTTTTTACAAATGCTCTAGAAGTAAGCAAAGTGAATTAAGGCAAAAAATAAGTGGCTTAGCAGTAGGTAAAAAAAAGTGAAGAAAAAGCTTTTTTGAGTTTTTAATGTTTTTATGATAGACACAGAAAATGGCAGATATAATCCAAAAAAGTACACAATACCGAATCAAACAAATAGAACTTGCAGAAGCTAATTATTACAAAGAACTTACAAAAGCATTAGGAAGAATAGAACGAGAAGTTATATCTCTAGCTGGTAAAGATTTACCTACACAAGATGGTAAGTTAATAGAACTACAATCAGCTATTGCAATCAGGCCTAAAATAAAAGCTATTATAGAAAAAGAATATTTACCCTTTGCAGATAGAGTTGTTAGAGAGGGTTTTAATAAACAAGCTAAAAGAATAGAGAAAGCTTTTAAGAGAATAGGTAATATACCTGTTGAGTTTCAGGAACTTACAAAAGGCGACTTAGCTTTAGTACAGAATCTTAAACAACAATACTTTTCACAGTTTAAAGATGTATCAAATACATTTACAAGAAGATTATCAGAAAAGGTTTATCAGAATACTTTAGTTGGTTCAGACTTTGCAGATTTAGATAAAGAATTAAGACAAACTATAAATGGAATCTATGCTAGTTCAGATGATGTAGAAGCTAATAAGCTAGTAGAGTTTATAGATGATAATAAGTTTAAAAAGTCTATGCAATCGCAAGTTGATAAGGCAGTTCAAACATTACAGACTAAATTTGCAAGAGATCGTGCTGGTGAAAATATGAAAAGATATGCTGGGCAGATATTAAACGACTCATTAAGAGATTTTGATGCAACATTAAACTTCAATAAGTCAAATGATGCTGGTTTAACTTTTGTAAAATACTATGGAGATGTAATACCCACAACACGACAGATTTGCAGAAGTCTTATAAATGGAGTATACAATAAACGACCCAATGGTCTTTTTACGATTGATGAAGTCAAGAACCTATGGTCATCAAGAAGTTGGTCAGGAAAAAAAGCTGGAAATCCTCTTGTTGTTCGTGGTGGTTATAATTGTCGTCATCAATGGAGTTATGTCAACCCTGATTGGTATGATAATAACGGAGAACTAATAATATAGGAGTAAATATGTCAGAAGATAAAACACAAGAAACTTCAACACCTGTTGAAGCTAAAGAAGAAGTAAAACAAGAAACAAAACAAGAAACTAAATCATTTACACAAGAACAATTAGATAACATTGTTCAGACTCGTATTATGGCAGAACGAAGAAAATACGAGAAAAAGATAGAAGAAGAAAACAAACAGAAAGCTGATATTCTAAAACAAAAAGAATTAGAAGAAGCTAAAACAAAGCAAGACTTGGAAAAAATAATGCAAGACAGAATCCAAGAAAAAGATAACGAAATCAGCAAGTATAAACTAAATCTTAAAAAAGAAAAGATTGACAATTCTATCTTATCTGTTGCATCAAAAAATAGAGCAATCAATCCTCAACAAGTTGTTTCATTATTAGAAAGAGAAGTTAAATTAAATGATGATGGAAGAATAGAGGTACTTGATAATAATTCTAATGTACGATATAACCCTAAAGGAGAACTTTTAACAATAGAAGATAGAGTTAATGAGTTTTTAGATACGAACCCACACTTCCGTTTAAGTACAAATCAAGGTTCAGGAAGTAAAGCAAGTATCGGTGGTAATACTGTTAAACCTTTTAACTTACAGGAACTAGACCTTAATAAACCCGAAGATAAAAAAGCTTATGCTGAGTATCGTAAGCAAAGAGATTCAGGTGCTATTAAGATTAACTTAAACAATAAATAATAAAGGATAATAACAATGGCAAACGAAACAACAAGCACAACCCTTTCGGAACTATACACCGAAATCGTTGCAGAAGCACAATTTGTAGCTTCTGAAAAATCCATTATGAGAAACTTAGTTAAAAACTATGCGATCTCAGGTGGTGGTAAAGCAGTTGAAGTTCCTGTCTATGCACAAGTAAGTGCATCAGCAGTAGCAGACGCAACTGATTTAGCAAACACAGCAATCAACCCAAGTTCAGTTACAATAACTGCATCTGAGGTTGGTGTTATGACAACATTAACAGATTTAGCAAGAAACTCAGCACCAAGAAATGTTGCTGGTGATATTGGTAAATTGTTTGGTGAAGCATTAGCAAGAAAACAAGACGCAGATTTAACTGCATTGTTTGATGGCTTTAGTGTAGCAATAGGAGATGGCACAGCTGTTATCTCATCTGCTATAATCTTCCAAGCACTTTCAACTCTAAGAGAAAATGCTCTTAATGTTGATGAGTGTGCAGTTGTTCTACACCCTAAAATCGCTTATGACTTAAAAGCTGGTTTAACTAATACTTTTGCAAACGCAAATGCAAATGACTTAGCAAATGAAGCATTAAGAACAGGTTTTGTAGGTAGATTAGCTGGTATGCCTGTATTTGAAACTTCAAATATAGCAAACACAGGTAATGCTGGTGATTATAAAGGTGGTGCGTTCCATAAAGACGCATTAGCTATCGCTATGATGCAAGATGTGAAAATCGAAACTCAAAGAGATGCTTCTCTTAGAGCAGACGAGATTGTAGCAACTTCAGTATATGGTGTTGGAGAAATCCACGATTCATATGGTGTTGAGTTACATTCAGACTCATCTATCCAATAGTAGGATAATTTGTGAGGGTGGGAAACTGCCCTCGCAACTAACATAGGAGAAACAATGGTTAAATTAATATTATCAAACGAGAAACAAATCACACTTAAAAGAGGTGATAAAACAATAACAAGAAGTCAATTAGATTACGAAACTAATAAATCTATGTATGATTTTAGAGGTTTCAAACAAGTTCAAGATACTGTAAAAGAGATAAAAGAGGTTAAAGTACAAGACGAAAAAGTTGTACCTTTAAAACCTAAAAGAAAAAAAAGGAAGAAAAATGAATCAATTAATTTGGTTAAAGAGTAGAAAGATAGCTAAATGGGTTTGGATTAAATCTAAAAATAACCCAATGTACTCAATACCTTTAGCACTAATAATCATTTATTTAATAGGTAGATAAAATGGCTAATTATACAGGTGCTGATGTAATAACTGCAAGTGATGTAACTAAGTATCAACCTGATGCTTTTGATTTTGGTTTAGCAAATAACTCAACCGAAGTTGTTAATTTTCTTGCACAAACTACTAATGATATTCTTAGACAATTAAGAATAGAATGGTGGCCTGTATATAAAACAAACATTTTTACAGATATTACAGTTCTTAATACTGCTGAGATGGTTAATACAAAAGTTAATTTAGACCAATTTGAAAGAGCCGGAGTATATCTATTTTTAGGAAGATTCTATTTACCATCACTAACTAAATTCAGACCTGAAACAGAAAAAGATAGATTTGAAAGAATGGCAGAATATTATATGTCACAATATAATTCTGAATGGAGAATGATCTTAGAAGATGGTGTTGAATATGATGTAGATTCATCAGGAACTATTGTAGCTAACGAAAGAGAATCTTTACACGGATATAGAAGATTAGTTAGATAATGGCTATCTCGGTCAAGATTAAAGATAACTCTAAACAAGTCAGAAACAAGTTTAAAAAATTAGGTTCAGCACTACCAAGAATAATTGATAAAGGATTAAAACAAGCTGGATTCCAATTATTAGATATTATCAGAACTAAAACACAAAAAGGTCAAGATTTTAGAGATAGAAAATTTGCACCTTATAGTTCAAGTTATATTAAGAAATTAAATAGAGAGGGTAAAAAGACAGCAGTTGATTTATTTTATACAGGTAGAATGTTAGGTGCTTTAACACCTAATTCAACAGTTAAAAAGACAGGAAAACATAAAATAACATTAGCTTTTTCTAATTCACAAATGCGTCAAAGAGCATTATTTAACCAAGTATTAAATGAACCAAAAAGAGAATTTTTTGGCTTTAATAAACGAACAGAAAATATTATAAGTAAGCAGTTCAACCGATTCGTTTCTAAAGAATTAAGGAAGATGAAAATATGAGTGTAAGAGAAAATATAGCATCAAATTTACTAACTGTTATTGGTAACATATCTAGCCCTATAACAATTAAGAAAGCTACAAGGCAACCTTTTCCAATAGACGAATTATCTGAACAACAATATCCAGCAGTTATAGTACAAACATCAGAAGAAAATAGAGATGATTCTGAATTAGGTTCAGGTGCTAAGACAAGACACGGAACTATTGATTTTGTTATATCAGGATTTGTTAAAGGTGCAGAAGCTAATATAGACACTAAAAGAAATCAATTAATCACAGCAATAGAAACTGCTGTTGAAACAGATATTACTAGAAGTGGTAATGCTTTAGATACACAAGTTATTCAAGTTGAAACTGACGAGGGTTCTTTATTCCCTGTTGGTGGAATAAGAATGACGATTAGATGTATGTATGAATATCAATCAGGAACACCATAAGGAGTGAACAATGGAAAGAATACTAAATAAGATACAAAAGAAAATAGACCAAATAGAGAAATTACACGACAAAGAGTCTTTATTGTGTGAAGAAGTCAAAGACCTTATTGAAGAAATAAGAGAGGATAATGTAGAGGAATCTATTGAAGCTGATGATTTAGATGATGAGGAATTTGAAGAAGACATTGACGAAGACGAAGAAAACAAATAAAAGTAGATATTATGGCTAAAGATATAAAACTATATAAAGGTAATTCAGAAGTAACTGTTAATGAAACAAATCTTGAATATTTTGTAAGTCTAGGTTATAAGCAAGACAAAGAAGTAAAAGTTAAACCAAAAAAGGAAAATAAAAAATGGCAACACATCACGGAAAAGAAGGTGTAGTTACAGCTGGTGGAACAGCAGTAGGGGAACTTACTAGCTTCACATTAGAAACAACAGGAGATGTTGTAGAGGATACAGCATTAACTGATGCAACTAAATCATTTGTAGCTGGAAGAACATCTTTCTCAGGAACTTTAGAAATGCACTTTGATGAAACAGATTCACCACAAACAAGTTTAATTGCTGGTGCAACAATCGCTTTTATTCTATTACCTGAGGGTAATGCAAGTGGCGACAGAAGCTTTGCTGGTTCAGGAATTGTTACAGGAATGTCTGTAAATAATACTATGGACGCAATCGTTTCAAGAACTGTTACTTTTCAAGGTACAGGTGCATTAACAATAGGAACTGTCTAATATTAATATATGTCAGTTATAGATAGAGTTAAAACTCACTTTGAGAATTTAAGAACTATTACTATTGAAGTTGATGAATGGAAAGACGAAAACGGAAATCCATCTGTTTTTTATTCTGAACCTTTAACCTTAGAAGAAAAAAACATTATATTTAAGAAGTCTAGTAACTTCCAAGACTTAACTGTTCTTGTTGATTTGCTTATAATGAAACTTCAAGTTAAGAACGATAAAGGCGAACATATTAAAGCTTTTAAACCTGAAGATAAATTTGCATTAAGAAAAAAAGCAGATTCTAATGTTATTGCTACTATTGCAAATCGTATTCTTGCAGATGCTAATTACGAGGAAGCCGAAAAAAAGTAGAAAGCGACCCTGACACGAGGTCGCTATTGGTTGTAGCAGACAGACTCCACATCACAATTCAAGAGGTTTTAGAGATGCCCATAAGCCATTATAATCTTTGGTTAGCTTACTTGAAAAAAGAGCAAGATGAGTATAAAACAAGAACATCACTAGCTGATGCGAAAAGGTTAAAAACATAATGGCACAAAGACTAAATATAGACATAGTAGCACGAGATAAATCGAAAGAAGCTCTTGGAAGATTACAAGGAAGTCTAGCAAAAGTTAAAGCTTCTGTATTTAATCTTAAAAATGCTTTTATAGGTTTAGGTGCTGGTTTAGTTATTAGAGGTATCGTTAATGCTGGTATGCAGATTGAAGAACTTGGTGTTCAATTAGAAGCATTATTTGGAAGTGCAAGAAAAGGTAAAGAAGCTTTAGATGCTGTAACAAAATTTGCAAAAACAACCCCATTTGAACTATCTAATATTCAACAAGGTGTAACTGCTCTAGCAACTGTTGCTGAGAAAGCAGAATCACTTGGAATATCATTTGACGAATTATTAAAGATAACAGGTAATACAGCAGTTCAATTAGGTGGAGATTTTGCATTAGCTTCACAACAAATTCAAAGATCATTTAGTGCTGGTATAGGTTCAGCAGATTTATTTAGAGATAAAGCTGTAACTGCTATGGCTGGTTTTTCTGCTGGTGTTAAAACAAGTGTAGATGATTCAATTAAAGGATTAGCAAAAGCATTTGGTACAGGTGGTAAGTTTGGTGAATTAACAAACAAACTAGCCAACACTTTATCAGGAACTATCTCAAACTTAAAAGATGCTTTTTTTACAATACAAACTGAAATAGCTTCAGGATTTTTTGATGAACTAAAAAGACAATTAGGAGATTTGAAAAAATTTACTGAAACTAATGATGAATCCATTAGAAGATTAAGTAGAGAAATGGGGGAAAATCTTGCAGTTGCTATTCTTAAAGCTTCCAATGCTATAAAAATACTTACAAATAATTTTAGAGAATTACAATCTGTTTTAGGAATATTACTTGTTGCATTAGGTGGAATGTTAAGAATACTTATTGGTTTAGGTTTAGTTATTAATGATGTTGAAAGAAGATCAAAAGAATTAGTAGGAAATTTTAAAGAAACAGCAGAAGAAGCACAAAAAATATCTGATATTCTTTCGGGTGCAGATGCTAACGAGGGTTTTGTAGAACCATTAGAATCAGCTTTACAAATTATACACGATTTTGAACACGAACTATCAGTAGCAGTTCCAACTGCAACAGAAAAAGCTATACAGAAATTTAGAGAATTAAATCAAGGTTCATTAAAAACACTACAAGATAAAGTAAGTAATATTCGTATGAGTATTGCTGAGGGTATCAATAGTGGTATTACAAAAATGTCTGAGGGTCTTGCACAAGCTTTTGTTATGGGAGAAAAATTATCTGCAACATTTGCAAATATGGCAAGAACATTTTTAGTTAAGATACTTTCTACATTAATAGAAATAGTAGCAAGAAAAACTGTCGAATTAGCAATAGAGAAATTAATTACAAAAGAAAAACAGAAACAAGCAAGTTTAAGTGGTGCTAGTGGTTTCTTTAGTATGGCTGGTTCATTTTTTGGTGGTAAGGCATCAGGTGGTGCAGTACAAAAAGGACAACCCTATATGGTAGGTGAACAAGGTGCAGAATTATTTATACCAAATCAATCAGGTCAAATACAACAATCAGCTAGAGGTGGTAGTGGTGGTGCAACTACTGTTAATTTTAATATTAATACAGTAGATGCTTCAGGGTTTGATGAATTACTTGTAAGAAATAGAGGAACAATAACTGCATTAATTAATAACGCAGTAAATGAAAGAGGGAGTAAAAACTTAATCTAATGTCAGGTGCTTTCCCAATATCATCAGCTAAATTTGGAACTTTTGGAATAAAGTCTATTCAAAATACTATTATATCTAAAACAGTTAGTGGTAAGAAACTTGCTAGACAAATAGATAATCAAAGATTTGCTTTTACAGTTCAGATTGTTACAGCAAAAAGATCAGATGTTTATGGAGAACTAATGGCTTTTATTATGAAGCAAAGATCAGGCAAAGAAAATTTTACAATTATCCCACCTGAAATTGAAGATGCTAGAGGTAATGAAACAGGAACAGTTTTAGTCAATGGTAGTCACGCAGTAGGAGATACAACGATTGCTATGGACGCACACCACAACGATAATCCACACGCATTTAAAGCTGGTGATTTTATTAAGTTCGCATCACATACTAAAGTTTATATGGTAGTTGCAGATGTACAAGCTTCTAGTAATGCTTCAACAGTAACAATAGAACCACCTCTTATAGCAACAGTAGCAGATGACTCAGTTGTAACTTATGATAATGTTCCATTTACTGTCTATCTTACAAATGATATACAAGAGTTCGGTGTAAGTGGTGTGTCTAATGATGGCAAAATATATTACGAATACCAATTTGATGTCGAAGAAGCTTTGTAATGAAATACTTAATTAAGCATTGGGCAACAGTTGATGTTCTAGCTGAAGAATTAGTTGATGAAAAAGATATTAATATCGTCAATAATAATCTTGGCAAATATGAAGAACCATCAGATAAAGCAATCATTAAAGTTTTAAATGTTAAAGTAAATAGGAGAACATACGAAGATGACAAGAAGTCTAACGACAGCAGTAAAGAACGAACTAGCAACAAATGATATTAGACCAATACATCTTATTACGATTGGTTTTTCGACTCCTGTTAATTTAACTGATTGTTCATTTCCTTTAACTTCATCAGTATCAGGTTCTAGTGTTACATACACAGCATCATCTTTTATATTAAATATTACTAATTTTACTGAAGAAACAGATATTACAAAAACAAGTTTAGGATTAAGTTTATCAGGTGCAGACCAAACTTTTATCTCAACAGTATTAAGTGAAAATATAACTAATGACGAAGTAACTGTTTTTAGAGGATTATTAGCAGATGATAATACACTTATAGCTGACCCTTTTCTTTTATATAAAGGAAACATTGAAAGCTTTAATATTCAAGAATCAGAAAAATCAAGTGCAGTTAATTTAACTGTTGTATCTCATTGGGCAGACTTTGATAAAAAGAACGGAAGAAAAACAAATAATACATCACAACAAAGATTCTTTAGTACAGATGTTGGAATGGATTTTTCAAGTCAAACTGTATTAGATATTAAATGGGGTAGAGCATAATGTATAATTGGTTAGATAAACTTCTTATCAAATTAGCAAAAAAAATTCTAAATAGATATGCACCTAAAGGTGAGTTTATTGCATATATAAATAAGAAAGAAGAAGAATATTTAAAGAAAATAGGTGGTTATGGAAAACCTGTAAATGATACAGGTATTAAATCTTTTATTGGTGGATTTGGTGGATTTTTTAGTTCAGCAGTTAAGATAGTAACTAAAGTATTTGGAAAACAATTAAATCCTTTTGTTGCATTAGCAGTAACATTAGCAATCTCTTGGTTATTTAGACCAAAAGTTCCTGAACAACCTGATTTTGGTGTTACTGATTTTGATAACTTTGAAAAAGGTTTATTAGTCAATAAACAATCTAATGACGCAACTATTCCTGTTGTATATGGAGAAAGATTAATTGGTGGTACTAGAGTCTTTGTAGAAACATCAGGAACAGACAATACTTATCTGTATATATGCCTAGTATTAGCTGAGGGAGAGATAAACGATATTACTGAAATAAGAGTAGATGATAAAGCTGTTACTTGGGCAAGTGATTTAGCAGACAATACAGCAGTTGAAGTTAATAATTCAGATAGTAATTTTTATAAAGATTCAGAAAGCTTAATAAGAGTAGAACCTCATTATGGTTCAGACGGACAATCAGCTTCAAGTTTATTATCTACATTATCATCTTGGGGAAGTAATCATAAGCTATCAGGTCTAGCTTATCTTGCTATTCGTTTTAAATGGAATCAAGATGTATTTGCTGGAGTTCCTAAAATACAAGCAAAAGTACAAGGTAAAAAAGTTGTAACTTTAGCATCTAACTTATCTGAACAAACAGCAAGTTTTTCAACAAACCCAGCTTTTTGCTTATTAGATTATTTAAGAAATACAAGATATGGAAAAGGATTAGCAACTAGCGAAATAGATTTACAAAGTTTTTATGATGCTTCACAAGTTTGCGTTACGCAAGTTACACCTTATTCAGGTGGTTCAGATATAAATATATTTGATACCAATACAGCAGTTGATACATCAGCATCTATTATAGCTAATGTAAGAGAGTTTTTAAAAGGTTGTCGAGGTTACTTACCTTATACTGCTGGTAAATATCAATTAATTATAGAAACGACAGGTAGTGCTTCAATTACATTAACTGAAGATAGTATAGTTGGTGGATATAATTTAGTAAGCCCTGATAAAAATAGTAAATTTAATAGAGTTATTTGTAGCTTTGTAAATCCTGATAGAAACTTTCAAATAGACGAAGTACAGTTTCCACCTATTGATGATTCAGGATTATCAAGTGCAGATAGACACGCAACAATGAAAACTGCTGATGGTGGTTTTTTATTAGAGGGAAGATTTGATTTTAAAACTATCACTTCAAAATACCAAGCTGAAGAAATGGCAGAAATTATATTAAGAAGAAGTAGAGATGCTTTAAGTTTAAGTATTAATGTAGCTTTTAATTCTTATGATTTAGCAATAGGAGATATAGTAAATATCACACATAGTTCATTAGGATTTTCAGCTAAACCATTTAGAGTTTTAAGTATGACTTTTAATGAAGATTTTACAGTAGGATTAGGTTTAGTAGAACATCAAGACGCACATTATACTTGGGCAACTAAAACACAAGCAACAGCAGTACCTAGTACAACACTTCCAAATCCATTTGTAGTTCAACCACCAGCAAGTGTAACTTTAACAGACCAACTAATTGCTTATAATGATGGAACTGTAATTGTAGCTTTAGATGTGGCCATAGGTGCTTCACCTGATAGTTTTGTTGATTATTACCAAGTAGAATATAAGTTAAGTACAGAATCTGATTTTAAAATACACTCACAAGGCACAGGATTATTTCAAAGAGTATTGAATGTAATTGACCAAAAGGTTTATGATGTAAGAGTTAAAGCTGTATCTTCTTTTGGAACTGCATCAACTTATGTATCAGCACAAAGAACTATTGTAGGAAGTATTTTACCACCAAGTGATGTAACAGATTTTTCTTGTAATATTATTAATGGAGAAGCCCATCTATCTTGGGAACAAATATCTGATTTAGATTTAGCTTATTATCAAATAAGATACTCAACATTACAAAGTGGTGCTACTTGGCAGAACTCAGTATCATTAGTAGAAAAAGTATCAAGACCAGCAACCTCTATTGTAGTACCGGCTAGAGTAGGTTCTTATTGTATTAAGGCCGTTGATAAATTAGGAAACTTCTCACTTAACGAAACTATTATTGCAACTAATGTAACATCTATTGGAAACTTTAATAATATAACAACTCAATCAGAAAACCCTAATTTTACAGGAACAAAAACTAATTTAACATTAGACAGTAATTTATTAAGATTAACTGATTTAGGTTCTAATGGAACTTATGATTTTGCTAGTGTTATTGATATAGGTGCAGTTCATACATCAAGAATAACAGCTACACTTGCTCAATTCGCAGAAAACCCTAGTGAACTTTTTGATGCTCAAAGTGGTGATTTTGATGATAAAACAGGTTCGTTTGATGGAGATTCTCCAAGTAACTCAAACGCACATTTAGAAATAGCTGTAAGTAATGATAATAGTACATTTACAGAATTTAAAAACTTTGTAATAGGTGATTATACTGCTAGATACTTAAAATTTAGATTAGTGTTAATTTCAAGAGATGGAGTAACAACCCCTGTAATAAGTCAAGCAACTGTAACTGTTGATATGGAAGATAGAATACAATCAGGAAATGATATAGCTTCAGGTGCAACTACAAAAACTGTTGCATTTACAAATCCATATAAAACTGCTAATTATGCAGTTGGTATCACAGGACAAGGAATGGCAACAGGAGATTATTTTTTAGTGGAAAGCAAAACCATAAATGGTTTTAATGTTACTTTTAAAAACGCATCAAATACTGTAATATCAAGAACATTTGATTTTATAGCAAAAGGATTTTAATTAATGGCAAATCACGATTATGTAATAAGCAACCAAACTTTCCCAGCGACTAGGACAGATTTGAATAATGCGTTATCTGCTATTGTATCAAACAATTCATCATCATCAGAACCATCAACTAAATACGCATATCAATGGTGGTATGACACATCTTCAAATACTTTAAAATTTAGAAACGCTGATAATGACGCTTGGGTATCTTTTGCTATATTTGATATGACTAACGATACTGTTAATCTTGTAGATAGCACAGTTACATTAGATTCTTTGTCATCATTATTCCACGATAGAGGTGCTTATGGTTCTTCTTCTGCACCAATAACTTACACAGTAACAGTTGGAACAAAAACAACAGCACACCCTTATAGTGGTGTAGGAAGTTCATCAGCATATTTTTTAGAGGGTTTAGAATCACCAGCTTTTACTTTAGGTGGTGCTGATACAGCAAAACCTTATTATTATAAATTTGACCAAGCAGATGGAACAAATGCTTCACACCCTTTAAGATTTTATTTAGATGCTGGAAAAACAACAGCTTACACAACAGGAGTTACAACTGCTGGAACTGCTGGGTCGTCAGGTGCATATACTCTTTTAGCAGTAGATGAATACACACCTAATATTTTGTACTATCAATGTTCTTCTCACGCACATATGGGAAATCATTTAAAAGTTATTTCTAGTAAATTAAATTCAAATGGTGTTGCTTTTAAAATGCCAACATCAGACGGAACATCAGGACAAGCTATGGTAACTGACGCATCAGGTAATTTATCTTTTGCTTCTATATCAGAAACTAAACCAACTATAACTTCTTCTAATTTATTTGTAGCACCTGACACATCTTCTCAAATTACTATTGCTGGAACTAACTTTATAACTGTTCCAATAGTAGAAGCGATAAACTCATCAACAGGTGCAATTACGAGAGCAACAGCAGTTACATTTACAAGTGCAACATCAATCAATGCTACCTTTACTCTTGCATCAGCAAATTATTTTATTAGAGTTGAGAACAATGACGGAAACGCAGTTAGATCATCTTCTGCTATTTTATCTGCTTCTGCTTCTCCAACTTTTTCTACTGCGGCTGGTTCATTAGGAAGTGTATCTGCTGGAAGCACAGTATCGTTAGACATTGACGCAACATCAGACTCAACAGTAGCTTTTTCAGAAACAACATCTATTTTAACATCAAATGCTAACACGCCAGCTTCTACAATGAATTTAACTTTAAACAGTAGCACAGGTGCAATAACAGGAACAGCACCTAGCCCAACAGGAGAAACAACCTACACTTTTACTATACGAGCAACTGACGCAGAATCACAAACATCAGATAGACAGTTTTCAATTACTGTAAGTGTTGGTATAAACAACTCAGGACAATTTAATTAGGAATATATTATGGCATCAACTTATTTATCAAGAACACAAGCTAACGGAACAAGTTCTCAAAAATTTACAATTTCTTGTTGGGTAAAAAGAGGTGGTTTAAGTGCAACCCAAGCAATTTGGGGTTCAGGTTCTGCTACAAATGATGGTTGCGATTTAGC